>Ga0256405_10002273_pt1 | contig 45173 bp, 42 predicted proteins | sample RumenRJG_02DNA_FD_189096 | JGI IMG/M metagenome (GOLD analysis project Ga0256405, IMG submission 189096) | Bovine rumen microbial communities from Lethbridge, Alberta, Canada - RJG_02 | ecosystem: Host-associated > Mammals > Digestive system > Stomach > Rumen | place: Canada: Alberta... | reverse complement strand
GCCAAACACACCATTAAGCAAGTACCGTGAACTGTTGCCTGACAGATGGGCAACAATGTAAACAATCGTCATTGATTTTGCAAGGCGTAACATCAGAGATGCTTACGGTGCAAAAAACGGTCGATAACCATCCACCCAAAACGGGGAAATCGACCGTATTAGACCAACATATCGCTCGAATTGTCAGCAGATTCCTAAGGACGGATAAGGTGAAATGGCGCTATGAGGTGTATACAGAGGCATCGGTTGGAATAAGAAGGAGAGATAATGATGCAAGTACAACTAATAAATGAAGAGTTCTCAAGACTCGCAAGCTCGAATGAGCGACCAGAGGTCGAGCGGCTGGAGGATTTACATCGGAAGGCAGCAGAGTCGGAGAGGCTTCGGCAGAATTTCGATTTGCGAACTACGCCGGAAGACGGATCTCAGAGAATGCTTAATGCACTGGAGGTTGGGACTCGCGTGCCGATACATCGACATCTTCGTTCCTCCGAAAGCGTCATCTGTATCGAAGGCTGCCTGGACTGGGTATTCTATGATGAATTCTCAAGACTCGCAAGCTCGAATGAGCGACCAGAGGTCGAGCGACCAAATATGGATGCCGGTGGGCCGGTACATAATGGCGAAGTGGCGACGGATGAGAGTAGTTTCGTAGAAACCGCGAGATTACGGGTTTGCCCAAGAGAAGGCCAGTATGGAATTCAAGTGCCTTTGGGCGCATGGCATAGCGTGGTCGTCCATGAACCGAGCACAATCCTCAAGGCCAAGGACGGTGCTTATGGGAAATAAAAGATTGTTTTTGGTACCGTTCGTGAGTCGTAAACTTACCTCTGGGGTCAGGCCCCGATATCAAATTTTAGTGTTGGGGCCAGGCCCCAAAGTAAAGTATCTTTTGGAAACTTACTGCTGGGGTCAGGCCCCGAGATAAAGTATCTTTTAGAAACTTACTGCTGGGGTCAGGCCCCAAAGTGAAGTTTTGATAAAATAATCGGGAAATATTTGGTATGTATTCAGTTTTTCATTATCTTTGACCTCGAAATTAGGTCGAAGATAGGCTGCATCTTGGAAAAATCCAAATAAAATTTGGTTTTTCGCTCGATTTGGATAACTTTCTCACGCTCAAGAATGCAAATTTATTAGTATTCTCTTCGCTAAATCGAAATTTTGCACTATCTTTGTACCTTGGTAAAGCAAGGTTATATCCTAAAACTATAATTCCCTGCCGCATTTCATGATGCATTGGTCATCAGTCATCTATGAGTTGTGATGCAACATATATAAGGAGATGAGATTATGAAAGGTGAACGCCCAAGAATCATTGATGTAATGAGAAAGCCTCGTAAATGTCCCGTGTGCGGTGGTCGTGTATGGGATATCATTTACGGAACAGGCGATATGACGGAAATAGAGTTCTTTCTCCAGTATAGACGGGAGGCTATGATGGGAGGGGACAAGATCCCTCGCAGGCCTCCGATTTGGGCTTGCGCTTGTGGATGTAAACGATTTAGGAAGGTCAATCCAGATGGAACGGATGCTCCTGTTAAACCGAAGATGCTGAAGAATATCAGGAAGAAGCCGTTGGGCGTCATCGAATTTACTTCTGAGAAGGCTCATGAGGCTATTACTGAAGGCCAGCACGAGAGGATTCGGCATTATAAGGTGACGTTTACAACAGAGTATGGGGAAAAGGACACAATGAGTATCTCGGCTGTGAGTAAACAGGATGCGGAGATTGAGACGCAGAGCGTAATACTGGGTCTGAATCTAGGAATCGATGGGGAGGAGATTAAGATAGAGCATGTTGAAGAGGTAATCAAGTAGGTATGACGCAGGATGAGAAGTGGCAAGCCAAGCGTATTAATCAGTATCAGTAACAGGTGTATATAATAAAAAGTGCCCCTGTGGCTTCCGGTGATGGAAGTAGCAGGGGCGCTTTGTATTTAGACTGGCTCGACTTCTTCGAGCTGGTCGATGAGTTCCAGAAGAGGCTTGCCATCGATCTTGAACTGTTCTAAGGCGGTGTTGCCATCAGGGAATACCTGATACTCCTCTGTGTAGTGCTCGTCGCAGAGGGCTACGTGATCCTTGTCGGAGAGGAAGTAATAACGCTCGCCTTTATAAATAAAGGTAAGGTCGTAGCCTTGAACAGCAAAGTCGTGAAAGAGCGTTTCTTCTACATCGGACGCATAACCATGGTAAATACCACGTTTGTCTCCCTTTGGGGGATATTTGCCATTATAGGGGTATCCCAACAGGTCGGTCATTACATAATCTGATTTTGCCATATTAATTTAAATCTGTTATATTATCGTTTGCATGTTCATGCCCTCCTTGTTGTTAGAGACTGCCGCGCCAGAGTTTGATACGAATGTCAATCTCTGACTTGGGGAGTCGGTGGTTAATACTATATAAGAGTTCGAGTTTATCTGCGGCTATGGCTGGTGTGAGAACTTCGTGTTCAACCATCTTGTCGAAGATGTAGAGAATACCATGTACCTCAATGTTGTCGAGGGCTGATATGTTTCTGAGTTTACGGTCGCCTGTCAATAATGTATAGTTATTTTTCAAGGCGTAGTACCAGACGGAACAATCGGTTATGGATACATTCGTCGTACCGCTATATTGCAGTTTCATCTTGGCGATGGATAGCATCTCCTCCTCGCTTAATTCTGGGATGTGAAGCCGCCCGTCATTCACGTACAGATTGACAGATTCCTGCTGACCTTCTCTGATGATTTCCACTAAGACGAGGCGTGTGGTATGTATCTCCCATGGTAGGGAGAACATTTCTTCCAACAGACCGATTTTATAGAGGTCGATGAAGATGTTTGTGTCGTTGACAACTATCTTTTCCATCAAACTACGTTTAGATGTTCACGGACATCGGTAATTGTGGTGTTGAGCAGGCTGGCTGCCTTGGAGGTGGAGATGAGATCCTTGGCTGCTGCTGCATAAACCATGGTGGCGAACTTGGTGGTGAGGTCTTCTTTGTAGCAAGTGTCTTCGACAAATCTTTTGAGTGCCTCGTTTTTATTCTTTTGTATACAATAGGTCTTGTATTTGCTGTCGCTGATGATGCCGATTTCGTTCAACTTGTGCATGATGGCATCGATGGAGATGCCATAGATGAGTTGCAACTGCCGGAGTTCCGAGGTGGAGATTTTTTCGCCGGGGGAGAAGATGGCTTTCAGGTTTTGAGAAGGGACCAGCATCTCACTAGCGAAGGCGTTGCAGAGGTTCTCACGTTCCCGGATGGTAAGATCTGGAGAGAAACGGTGGTTGAACAGGAGGTGGCCGAGTTCATGGAGCGCAGTGAAACGTCGGCGCTCTACATGCGTCTGCTTGCGATTGAGCACCACGATGAGGTGATCGTTGTTGACGACTCCGCTCACGCCTTCGAATCCCTTGGGCGCTTCGGTGCAGATGACCTTGATGCCGTGGGCTTCGAGAACATCCTGGACGTTTCCGATGGCATCGAGGCCGAGCTGCCAGTCTTCGCGGACTTTGATGGCCAGATCGCGCATTTGCTTAGCCGTAGAGAGTGGTTCGCCATCGAACGGCTGTATCTTGGCTTTTTCTTTACCAAGGATTTCTTCGATTTCGAGGTAGCGCTCTATTTCGTCTTGGATGCGCACCTTGAGGGCGTTGACATCTTTGACGGAGGTGTCGGACTTCTTGCGGAAGGATACCTGAAACTGGTCGAGGTCGAACGTGAAGGGTCGGAAGAAGTAGTCGATGTCGACATCCAGAGCCAAGGCCAGTGCACATAGAACGGTGCTGTTGGGCATCATCTTAGCTGCCTCATACTTGGAGATGGCCTGCTTGGTGACCTGGCCTCCAATCTTTGCAACGAGCTGATCCATGGACATTTTGTGTAATATCCTGGCTTGTCTGAGTCGCTGTGCGAAAATCTTTAAAACGTCTGCCATAATTGTATAATATCTCTTGTTAAAACAGGACTTATGTCCTTCTGGTGGACAAAGTTACTATTTTTTTAAATATGTCAACCAAGATAATTGGTTAAAAATGCTTAAATGACTGTTATTCATAGGATGAACCCATACAAATCAGATCCCAAAACTAAGTGCTGGGGCCAGGCCCCGAGATCAAATTTTAGTGCTGGGGTCAGGCCCCAAAGTAAAGTTTTTAATATTGCAGCAGCCACATTCTTTGTCATGAAGGGTGTGGCTGCTGGCGTTTTTGGTACCGTTCGTGAGTCGTAAACTTCCCTCTGGGGCCAGGCCCCGATATCAAATTTTAGTGTTGGGGCCAGGCCCCAAAGTAAAGTATCTTTTGGAAACTTACTGCTGGGGTCAGGCCCCAAAGTAAAGTTTTGATAAAATAAACAGAAGAGCCAGGCCCCAGTGTGACATTTTACATATCGTCCAGAGAAAGGGCATGGTATGTGATTTCGTGCTTGGGGAACTCGTGGGTTGCACGCAGGAATGTCTCTGCACGCTGCTTCAAGATGCCGATGCTGATCTCATCTGCCTGACGCTTAATCTCGTAAAATACTACATGGTGCTCCAGTTCGTCCTCGGCAATCATGTCGATCTCGTTTTCGCCTCTACGGTCCCACCAGCGGCCTATACGGGTGAATTCGCCTGACTCCATAGCCACACGATGGAAATAGCGCTCCAGCATCAATCCGCTGAACGTGTTGTAATCCCTCATCACGATCTCTTGCAGCTTGGCATAGTTCTCTATCTCAATGATGTAGCTGTACTTGAAGATAAAGCGGAACCAGAAACTGTAGAACACATCGTCCAACTCGTAACGCACATTCTTATTGGCGCTCTTTTCAAACAGGGGCTGGCGCTTGCTTATCAGTTCGTATTCATCTGCCAGGTTGGTGAGATATCCTCCCACCTCCTTACCGATCACATACTCAATCTCATTGCGCGTGTTCTTTCCCCGGGCGATGCAAGAGAGAATGGAGAAATAGATGCCGTAGTCCTTGCCGAACTCCTCTATCAGGTTGTTCTTTCCTTCGTTCAGGAACGTCGAATTGGGGCTGATGATGTACTTTATCATAGCATCCTTGTCGAGTGCTCCGCCGTCTACCAACTGACCTACGTATTTAGCCACGCCGCCGGTAAAGGTAAACAAGGCCAGCAGATCCTCGTTGCAGTGACCAGGTTTTGCATCGGACAGAATCTGCTTCAGCACCGAAGGCTTGAAAGGCTTCAGTTTTAACTCTGCGGTATGTCTTCCGTACAGAGGCTCCTTCTTGTTCTTAAAGATTTTCTGCATCAGCGAGTAGATGCTGCCACACACCACCAGGTTGATCTTTGATGTCTTCTCGTACTTGTCCCATATATCCTGCATTTCGCTGTAAATGGCCTTGTTCACACGGAAGAAATCCTGGAACTCGTCGATCACCAGTGTAAAGCTCCGCGACTGCGACAACTCCATCAAGTACCGGAAAATCTCGCTGAAATGCCTGCTGCTGCCTAATGTGGGGATGCCCAGTTTCTCGCTGATTTCCTCGAGATATGCATCGCACAGGTCGGACTCTGCCTTTCTGGCCACAAAGAAATACACGAAGGGGACATCCTTGTAAGCCTCCCTGATCAAGGTCGTTTTGCCGATACGCCTTCTGCCTGTGACCACCGTAAAACGTGCCACAGACTCTGCCTTTACGCGGGTTTCCCTTAGGAAAGCCACTTCTTGTTCTCTGTCGTAGAATCTCATACTATTTCAAATATTAGCGTCATTGAAGACTCGATTTTACCGAAACGGTCATTTCCGAAATGGCTGTTTCGGTTGCAAAGATACGATAATATTTTGAAATAACAAGTAGTTTTTTACTTTTTTTTCGAAAACCTCACAAAGGGGACAGGCCCTTCTGTGATGTCCATTGGTTTTGGGAGGACCAAAAGGGGATCGTAAAGCTAACTGGGTTGAGTATTGTCTTTTTAGAGTTCATCGCTTTGATAAGAATTGGGGAATGATGATGTATTACTCGTCATACGCAAGATGAGAAGTGGATGAAGAATTACGAAGATGTGGTCGGCTTTATTGAGGCTAATCATCGGAATCCGTCGCGGCATCGTAAGCGCTGGGGTCAGGCCCCGAGATCAAATTTAAGTGCTGGGGTCAGGCCCCGAGATAAAGTATCTTTTAGAAACTTACTGCTGGGGTCAGGCCCCGATATCAAATTTTAGTTCTGGGGCCAGGCCCCGGCACTAACGATTTTTACACTGCAAATCCCTACAGAAAAAAGGGCCTCGCCGTAGCGAAGCCCTGATTTGTCATAATAACCTTTTGACACTAGCCGATGGAATAGACCCTAGTCCTTCAAACACCCAATCGGTACCACATACACGCCATCTTCTCTCCGATAAGCATAAGTTCCAACCCCTATTAATACCATCATAAATGAAGGTTCCTTCATCTTCTTGGGGTCAATCTTCTTTGCCAGCGACTTAAGGGCTGCCGCACCTTCATTTATAAGGTCATCACCCCCCAGTTTAATCTCAACCAAGCCATACCTGCCGTCCCTCAGATGTACTACAGCATCACACTCTAAATTATTCTTATCTCTGTAGTGATAAACCTTTCCATTCAACGTTTCTGCATACACTCGGAGATCGCGCACAGCCATAGTCTCAAAAAGCAACCCAAACGTGTTGAGGTCATTTATCAAATCATTGGGACCAATACCTAATGCTGCTGTGGCGATTGACGGGTCTGTAAAATACCTTGTGTCACTTGTTCTTATAGCAGTCTTACTCCTCAGATTGGGATTCCAGGCCTCACTATCCTCCACTACGAAAATTTCCTTCAATGCCTTTATATACGAAGATATTGTATCTTCCGATAGTGTATCAGATTCATTTGCCATCAAATCAGCCTTAATTGTACCAAGTGAGGCTTGGCTACCCTGGTTCCTTGCAAGAGAACGCATCAGACGGTGCACGCGGACTGGGTCACGCTCCACACCATCAACCTTCTGTATATCTCGCTTCTCCACAGCCTCTACATAATCAAATGCCTGATCAAGGGCAATCTCACGCTCCATGTCAACAGCCAGGGGCCATCCGCCACGACATGTTAGAAAAGCCACCTTTTCTATATCCATCTTATTGATGGCACCAATCTGTGTTGGCGATGTAAACAGCTCTGCCAGCGAAACCTCTCCAGTTGAGTCTTGTGACTCCCATAGGCTCATCGGGCGCATCTTTATCCATCCAATACGACCAGTACCAGAATGCACCGTATTGCTCATATCTGCAGGATTTTCATACTTAATTCGGGTGCAAAGATACAAAAAAGAAATCAAATTCCGCCATTTGGCCGATTTTTATTCACCCATTTGGCCAATTTTCGTTCGGTCATTTGGCTGATTTTCGTTCGAGAGTTTGGCCTATGCCCCCAAAAACGAGCAGCAGCCACATTCTTTGTCATGATTAATTTGACAGCAGAGTGCCTTTCTTATTTGAAAGAAGCTGTTGAAAGAGATGAAAACTTTGATAAAGAGTTGTCAAATCAGAGTATTCACAACATGGTTAATGAAGCTATTGATAAAGTATGAGTAACCCCCTCTCGGTCTCCCCGAGGGGAGAAGATTAAAAGAAGAAAGAGGGAAGATGTCTAATGTTGTAAATCCCCACAGTGGTTCATGAACTGGAACTGCTGTGGGGATTTTTCATATTCTAATGCATATTATCATGTCATTTAAACCATCCTCCCGTGTAGTAAAAGAAGGATAGTCGTGAAGTTCTTGCGTACCGATGTAGACAATCAGATTCATATTGTTACCAAAGAGCAATTTTCCCTATAGTGCCTCCGAGGTCAAGTGTGGCGGTAGTCACACCAAGAGCCTGGAAGACACGGCTTATGGTAGGAATACTGATGCTGTAGCCCTTTTCTAATCGGGAAATTTGTGCTCGTTGTACACCTATCCGTTCTCCTAACTGCTCTTGCGTGAGATTCTGTTCCAAACGGGCTTTTTTGATAGCTTCACCTAACTCATAGGCATGTACGGAAGAGGCTACGCTCCTCTCGAACTCGTCACGGCGGGGAGTGCCAACTTTGCCGAAATGCTTATCAAGCACTTCTTCTGAACTGTACAATTTGAATTTTCCTACCTGTTCCATATCTCTTATTTTTTAGCGTTAAAATATTCTTGTCTGATTCTATCTGCCTTGGCAATCTCTTTCTTAGGCGTTTTCTGAGTCTTCTTGATTATTCCATGTGTGGCAATGACCAATGTATCGGTCTGCGTGTCCCAGAATGCAAACAACCTGTATTTGACTTTGTTGTAGAGCGTTCTGAACTCCCATATCTCCGTTCCTTCCAGCTTCGAGAAGATAATAGGGTTTCGTTCACCTAACTCAACGCGGTGCACAATTTCCAGCAGTTTGTCACCAGCGGATTTTGGAATACTCTCTATAAACGAAAGGGCTTCCTCCAGATATGCGACTTTGGGGTTGTTCCTTGCCATTTTATTGTCTTTTGTGGGTGCAAAGTTAATAATTTGTTTCGAAATCACTAAACATTTTCTTGTTTTTTTGCTATTGCACCCATAAAAATTAACATAGGTACTCTGGTATGCCGGGGTAAAGAGAATCAAGTATTCTCAGAAAGTATAACACATCTTTTTAGTGCTGGGGCCAGGCCCCGAAACTAAGTGCTAGGGCCAGGCCCCGAAACTAAGTGCTAGGGCCAGGCCCCGAGGTTAAGTTTCTAAAAGATACTTTATCTCGGGGCCTGGCCCCAGAGTTGAGTTTTTGAGTTAGCGGCAGTCGCTGCGATATACACAAATATATTTAAATTTCCTTGCAAAATATGGTAAGTCTCAGAAACTTTATGTATATTTGCGCCCAGAAAGGAAAAGAGGACTGCTCCCCGTGATAGTTATTAATCCCTAGATATTTAAAACCCCATGTTTACATTAATTCAACTTTCTTATGCGATGGAGGCGCTGGAGCCTGTGATCAGTGCTCAGACACTGTCGTTCCATCATGGTAAGCATTTACAGGCGTATGTTGACAACCTCAATAAGCTGCTTCCGGGCAGTGAGTATGAGGGGATGGCGCTGGAGGAGACGGTGCGAAAGGCTCCTGCCGGGCCGGTCTTTAACAATGCCGGGCAGATCCTGAACCATGAGTTGTATTTCACGCAGTTTAAGCCTGCCAGTGAGGCTGCGCAGGGACCGACAGGCGCGCTCGCTGCCCAGATTGAGAAGCAGTGGGGGAGTTTCGAGGCCTTCAAAGCCGAGTTCGAGGCCAAGGGCGTGGGGCTGTTTGGCTCTGGCTGGGTGTGGCTGTCGGCGGATGCTGAAGGCAACCTGGTCATCACACAGGAGCCGGGAGCTTCTAATCCTGTGGTGAAGGGCTTGAAGCCGCTGCTGACCTTCGATGTATGGGAGCATGCCTATTATCTGGATTACCAGAATCGCCGTGCTGCTCATCTGTCAGCGCTCTGGCAGATTGTCGATTGGAGCGTCATCGCTGCCCGCTACGAGGGTAAGTAGATTTTTACCTCTGGGGTCAGGCCCCGAAACTAAGTGCTAGGGCCAGGCCCCGAGGTTAAGTTTCTAAAAGATACTTTATCTCGGGGCCTGACCCCAGCACTAAACAGAGGTAACTAAAATTTGATCTCGGGGCCTGACCCCAGAGGTAAAAAATCAGAGGCCGAAGGCGGCGCGGATCAACTCATAACGATCCCTTAGCTCCATACCTGTATAGCGGAAAACGGCCTCGGAGCCTGGGCGATGGAGCCCTGCCGCATAGTAATTGATCTGCACCTTGTTGAGCATATCGATATGCGTCTTGCGGGCGAGCTTCGATGTGGCCACCTCGCAGATTGAGCGGTACTCGTTGTCGCCCGTCTCCGGGCAGAACAGGCTCACCCGTCGCGTGATCCCGCAAACTTCCAACAGCCTCCGAAGCGTCTTGTTGTACCGCTGCTTCTCATACTTCAAGTTCGGCCCGACCAATCGCAGCCCGGTGCGGTTGATAATCTCCAGCGCAGGTTCGATCAGCGGTGTGATCACCTCGCGATTGGTGGATTGCCGCTTGGCCGTCTTCGAGGGGATGTAATGCACAAACGGAATGCCCTCATCCGAAACGGCCACCTTGTCGGGCGTCAGGCGAAGCAGGTCGCTGATGCGGCATCCGACGGCACAGTTCAGCACAAACAGATCCTTGGCCCACTGCAGCTCAGCCGGCACCGCAGTCGCAATCACCTGTCTGACCTCCTCAGCCCGCAGAAACACCGGGGCGTCGTACATCACATGCATCATGACCCGCCGTTTCTGCGCCGAGATCTTCCGGAAGGGGGAGCAGCGTATCTCGCCCGTATTCTCAAGCTCTGCAAAAAACGCCCGCAACAGCTTCAGGTCGTGAACCGCCGTCGTATCGCGGATACGCTTCTGGGGTGGGCGATGGCCTGCTCCTCGCGGGTATAGCATGGGGTAGAGCGATACGTACTTGTACTCATCGGAGACAAACCGGCGGAAGTCGAGCACCATGTCGGCGGTAAACTTGTCCGCTTGCAAGGACGCACGCTTGGTGATGATCAGAAACCGCTGCAGCTTGCTGGCTTTCCCAAGTGCAACGGCATAACGCCCGTCGCCCATCACTCCATCGCGGTGAGCCTCTTCGATAAATCGCAGGAATCGGGGGTACATCAGTTCTGATGTTTTCCTGGCGTGAAACACGCGCAGACATCTGTTGATAATTGCAAATGGTTCCATATCTCTTTGTTTTTTAGTTATTTAGGTAATATATTAACGGCCGGAAAGGCTGTGTTATTGTCTTACCTCTGGGGTCAGGCCCCAAAACTCACTTCTGGGGTCAGGCCCCGAGATCAAATTTTAGTGCTGGGGTCAGGCCCCGAGATAAAGTATCTTTTGGAAACTTAACCTCGGGGCCTGGCCCCAGCGCTTAGTTTTGGGGCCTGACCCCAGAGGTGAAGAGCGATATGCGGAATGCAAAAAAACGGTTTTTCTGATTAGTTTTGCAAATTTCTTATTATTTTTGCAGCAAATATATAAAGAATGAAGGACTATCCAGATAAGATGACGGTGGAGCAGGCGAGGAGGTTTGGTGAGGACGTGCTGAACATCGTGAGCCAGATTCCTCGTGGCAAGGTGACGACGTATGGGTATATTGCTGCGCTGGCGGGGTGGCCGAGCCATTCGCGGATGGTGGGGCGGACTTTGCGGTATTCGCCGGGGGCAGAGGGGCTGCCTTGCCATCGGGTGGTGAACAAGGAGGGGCGTACGGCTCCAGGGTGGAGTCGGCAGCGAACTTTATTGGAAGAGGAAGGGGTGGTCTTCAAGAGCAACGGGCATGTGGATATGCAGCGACACCTTTGGGAGCCCTGGCAGATTATGTGATCGAACAGCGATATAATCAGTGGATGCTCATCCATTCCTTGCGTTCCTGTTCAGACATCTTTTCGATGGCGTAACGGAGCATGGTGCGGGGCATTGTGTGGGCATGCTGGCGGAGAAAGTCGCGCAGGAGGTCCATGCCAGCCTGGACCTCCGGTCGAGACTTGCCCATCTCGCGGAGCATCCAACCTACGGCCTTATGCATGAGGTCGTGGGGGTGGTGCAGGTGGATTTCGGCATAGCGCAGGCACCACGAGGGGTCGCCCTGATGGGAGGTTTTCCACGTGCAGACGATACTCATGCGTTGTTTCCACAGGCAGGGACTGGCAGCGAGATCGTCTAATACCTTGAGTTTGTAGTCTTTTTGAAGTCTGTCTTCTTCGCCGATGGGTGGAAGATCGGGATGGTGGCCCAGGTTCGTAGGCAGGAGGAGCCAATGGCCGAGGATCTTGGGCGCGGAGAGGTCGACGAGGTCCCAGTTGTTGGCCTGTTCGGCATATTGCAGGTACATGGTCAGGATTTCATCGCGCTGCTTGATGGCATCGGGATTGTTCTCCAGGCGTTTGGTGGCCAGCTTCTCGAATTTCGCCACGAGGATGAGGAAACCGCAGAGGCGCACTTCGTGCCAGCGGTTCATCAAGAGCTCGGGAATCTCGCCCAAAGGGAAATCTTGAGCCACACTTTTTACGATTTCGCGGGTCTGGGGCACTTTCATGCCTAGGAATTCATCACCAAAGCCATACTCGCCTGGTGCGGTTTTGAAGAACCCCATCAGCACCTTTCGCTGCTCTTCATTGCGCAGCGACTCCATGTATGTAATAATATCCTGTGCGTTACTTGCCATATTTTGTTCCATAATGCATTTTTTCTAATTCATTTTGCAAAGATAAAAATAAAAATCGGAATAACGCCTCATTTCGCGTAAAATTCACCTCTGGGGCCAGGCCCCAAAACTAAGTGCTGGGGTCAGGCCCCGAGATTAAATTTTAGTGCTGGGGCCAGGCCCCGAAGTAAAGTATCTTTTGGAAACTTAATTTTGGGGCCTGACCCCAGAGGTAAAAAAAGAGGGAGCCATTTGAGTGACTCCCTCAGGTTAACTAAAAGTGTTCTCATAGATACCTCTCTTTTTGCCGAGAACTGATTATTAATCTGTGCTCATAGTATTTGTTCATTGTCCTCAATAGCTTCCGCCTAAGGCATTAGAACAAAATTTATATTTGTATATAAATTGTATCTGAAATTAGGTTACAACAATATCTTTAATATCTGTGATAAATATTCATATCAAGACATTTTTTATGTATTACGTAAATGCGCTCATTACCGCAAAAACCTTTGTGCTATATTGTAAAAGGTTATCTGTGTCATTGTTTTCTGTGTGCAAAGATAAAAAACTTTATAATACAAAACAAACTTTTATTGAAAAATCTTTCAAAAATTAACGTCATTTAACGATTCAAGCGAAATGTATCGGTATGTTTACGCACACAGCCCAAAACTCATTGCTGGGGCCAGGCCCTAAAACTTAGTTTCGGGGCCTGGCCCCAGCGCTAAGTTTTTGGGCCTGACCCCAGCGCTAAGTTTTTGGGCCTGACCCCAGCGCTAAGTTTTTGGGCCTGACCCCAGCGCGCGAAATGATGTAGGTGCTGATGGAGGTGAGGCTGGAGAGCTGGTTTATACCGGCTCCGAAGTCCAGGGCAGCCTGCAGAATCTCGTCGCGTTGCACTTTGGGGTAAGTTTTGAGGTCTTTGGGGTCTTTCACATGATAGGCAGAATTAAGGAAGTCGATTACCGCCTCGGTTGGGGCAATTCCACGGTATCTGTCGAAATCGAGGACTTGCTGGGCTTTCGGCAAAGGCGTGTGAACTTGTTCTCTCAGCTCGTCGAGCGGGATCCTGCCAAGGACGGTGGTGACAGCACAAATGGCGGACACCCGATTGGGCGCATTGGTGTATTCTGCCCAGCTGCTCCAATCGTAATCCTCGACACGCTGGCATAGCCTACCTGCAACCGGGTTTTGGTGGATGTATCGGATGAGCGTCAGGAAATATGAATAGGATTCGACGGGCTCGCTCTTGAATCTGTCTTGGAAGAGATGTCCGAAATGTTCGTACTTGTTGTTGTAGTACATCGCGTAGCGCGAAGCAATCTGCTTGACGGTCTTCGAGAGTTTCTCTTCCTTCTCTTGGATGAGGAGATGGACATGGTTGGGCATGAGACAGTAAGCGTAAAATGCGCAACGCGGGGGTAAAGGACGCTTTAACTCGTCTTTTGGCGAGGTCATGTCGTGGAGGATCATGATAAACTTGCGGTAATCGTCGTCGTCTTCGAAGATCTGTTGACGATTTACGCCTCTGAGCATCACGTGGTAGATGCCGCTTTGACTTGATAATCTGGGTTGTCGTGTCATTTCCTAGCTAAATTTAATGTATAACATCGGCTGCAAAGGTAAGAAGTTTTTCTGATACGGCCAAATTTTTTCGCGTTTTTTTTACTCTAGGGTCATTCATCTCTGGGGTCAGGCCCCAGCGGTGAGTTTATTCCCACTCGATGGTGCCGGTGGGTTTCGGGGTGAGATCGTAAAGGACACGATTCACGCCGGGAACCTCGGTGATGATGCGCTGGGTGATATGATGCAGCAGGGCATAGGGAATCTCCTCGATGGTGGCTGTCATGGCATCACGCGTGTTCACGGCACGAATGATGACGGGCCAGTCCCAAGAGCGCTTGTTGTCCTTGACACCGGTTGACTTGTAGTCGGGCACGATGGTGAAATACTGCCAGACCTTGCCCTCGAGGCCGTTCTTGGCGAATTCCTCGCGCAAAATCGCGTCAGACTCGCGCAGTGCCTCCAGACGATCACGGGTGATGGCACCTGTGCAACGTACACCCAGACCTGGGCCGGGGAACGGCTGGCGGAACACCATGTTGTCGGGCAGACCAAGCTGTTTGCCGACGACACGCACCTCATCCTTAAACAGCAGTTTGATGGGCTCCACGAGTTCGAACTGCAGATCCTCAGGCAGACCGCCCACGTTGTGATGCGACTTTACAGGACCAGACTCCACGATATCGGGATAGATGGTGCCCTGGGCGAGGAAACTGATGCCAGAGAGCTTGCGCGCCTCTTCCTCAAACACGCGGATGAACTCTGCACCGATAATCTTGCGCTTCTGTTCGGGATCGGCCACACCAGCCAGTTTGTCGAGGAACCGGTCGGTGGCATCGACATACACCAGATTGGCGTCGAGTTCGTCGCGGAACACACGAACCACCTGCTCTGGCTCGCCTTTGCGCAGCAGACCGTGATTCACATGAACAGATACCAGCTGTTTGCCGACAGCCTTGATAAGCAGGGCAGCCACCACGGAAGAGTCGACACCTCCCGAGAGGGCCAGCAGCACTTTCTTGTCGCCAATCTGAGCACGCAGCTCACTAATCTGTTCGTCGATAAATTTCTGGGCCAGTTCGGGCGTCGTGATGCGCTCCATGTCGGCCGGACGTACGTTTCCTGTTGTCATAAGTTTCTTGTATTTTTGAGTGATTTAGAAGCCTGGGATGAGTTGGCGGAACTTTTCGCGGAGCGTCTCTACGGTGTCCCACTGCTCGTTGTTGTTTGAAGCATAGTAGAAGCCCTGTTCCACGAATTTCGCGTTGTGGTGCTTGAGATAGTCCTCCGGGGTGCGTCCGTCGAACACGATCGAGGGCAGGATGGCATAGTACTTACCCAGGTCGATGGTGCTCAGCGAGTCGGTGGCTGTAATCATTTCCTCGTGGAGCTTCTCGCCCGGACGGATACCCACCTCCACCTGTTTCAGGTCGGGGGCAATGGCAGTCGCCACGTCTGTGATGCGATAAGAGGGGATCTTGGGGATGAAGAGTTCGCCACCCAGATGATGGCCCAGCGCCCACATGACGAGGTCGACACCCTCCTGGAGCGAGATGTTGAAGCGCGTCATCCGCTTGTCGGTAATGGGGAGCTCCGTCGCACCCTCATTGCGCAGTTTGATGAAGAACGGGATGACCGAACCGCGGCTGCCCATCACGTTGCCATAGCGTACGACCGAGAATCGCATCTCGCGCGAACCTTTTATATTATTGGCTGCGATGAACAGCTTGTCGGAGGTGAGCTTGGTGGCGCCATAGAGGTTGATGGGGGCACAGGCCTTATCGGTAGAGAGTGCCACAATATCCTTTACACCACAGGCAATGGCCGCATCGATCACATTCACTGCACCGTTCACATTCGTCTTGATACATTCGCGGGGGTTGTACTCAGCCGTATCCACCTGTTTGATAGCAGCAGCGTGGATGATCACATCGACCCCTTCACAGGCCATCTTCAGACGTTCTGCATCGCGCACATCACCGATGAGGAACCGCAGCATGGGGTAATCCTTGGCAGGGTAGCGCTGTTTCATGTTATACTGCTTCAGTTCGCCGCGTGAGTAGATCACAATCTTCTTCACACCGGGATAATCGCGCAGGATTGTCTCAACAAACTTATTACCGAAGGAACCTGTTCCTCCCGTAATCAAAACCGTCTTTCCGTTCAGCATATTTATACCTTGTTCTATTTTCAAGCCGCAAAATTACAACAATAATTCGGTATCACCAAATTTTGAAGGAATTAATGCGAAAAAGACGATTCAGGACTAGAGAGGTGAGTGGTTTTTCGCCGAAAAAATGAAATAAAATAATGAATATTTGTTTTATTCCAATATTTGTGCTAATTTTGCACCCGAATTGGAGATGATAGTAAATGAAGAATCCATTTGACAAGATATTAAACTGGTATTTTACGAAAAACTCGTTGCCGTATTGGAGCATTCTGATGATAGACTGCTTCATTATCATTTTTAGCGGACTCGTAACATACTGGATATTCAACAGTGCTTCGATTGTACTGGAAAACGGCTTCAGAGTCATGAATACTCTGTTCTGCTTTGTATTGTTGAGTCTACCGGGATTTAAGCTATTCCACACCTATTCGGGCTTTATGCGTTTTTCAAGTTTCGTCGACTTGATGCGCGTGGTGTATGGCAATCTGGTGTCGCTGGGAATCGTGACAATTGTTGATATCCTCTTGGACCATTATTATAACGAGTGGTTCGTGAATTTCAGCACAACCAGTATCTTCCTCATCTATCTTGTCTCCACGCTGCTGATGTGGGCATTGCGTGTCGTAGTCAAGACACTCTACGACGTGGCGTTCTCGAACTCCCGGGCTATCCGCGTGCTGATCTATGGTATGGTGGCCGATGGCGTGGGCCTGGCGAAGCATATCCGTTCCGAGCGTCCTAGGCGTTACCTCGTAAAAGGTTTTATTACGCATGGGAAGAATCTAAAACATGTGGAAGTGCTTGGCGAGAAAGTCTATTCCATTGATCAGGATGTTGCTGCGATTATCAAAGAAAATGATATTGAGGGCGTTCTGGTATCGCCTTCACGCGTCAAGGATTTCCGCAATAATCAGGCCCTGCAGGATAAGATTCTTGGAGCCGGTGCTAAGATCTTCATGGCGGAAGGCGCCAAGGAAATGAATCCGGACGAAGACTTCAACGACGACTATATCGGCAATCTGACGATGCGTGAGGTCAGCGTGGAGGAGCTGTTGCCCAGAGACGAGATCCGCGTGGACCTGAAGTCGGTGGAGGAACTGCTGAAGGGTACGCGTGTGCTGATTACGGGTTCTGCCGGTAGTATCGGTTCGGAGATGGTGCGCCAGGTGGCCGCCTTCAAACCGGCCAAGATGATGCTTATCGACCAGGCCGAGACGCCCCAGCACGATATCCGTCTGATGATGGCGAGGGACTTCCCTGACATTGAGGCGGAGGTGGTGGTGACGAGTATCAGCCGTCAGCGCCGTATGGAGGAGATCTTCAGTACGTTCAGGCCTGACTACGTGTTCCATGCCGCTGCCTACAAGCATGTGCCGATGATGGAGGACAACCCCTCGGAGGCTGTGCTGAACAATATCTGGGGTACGAAGATCATCGCTGACTACGCCGTGAAATACGGGGTGAAGAAGTTCGTGATGATCTCGACCGACAAGGCCGTGAATCCGACCAACGTGATGGGTTGCTCGAAGCGTATCTGTGAGATCTACGTGCAGAGTCTCGACCAGGCCATCAAGAACAAGAAGACGCCGGAATACCTGCATCTGTTGAACAACAAGCAGAGTGCGGAGATGGAGAAACAGACCTACAGGACGCAGTTCGTGACGACGCGTTTCGGCAATGTGCTGGGCTCAAATGGTTCGGTGATTCCCTTGTTCAGGGAGCAGATCAAGAACGGTGGGCCTGTGACGGTTACTGACGAGCGTATTGTCAGGTTCTTCATGCTGATTCCTGAGGCCTGTAAGCTCGTGCTGGAGGCCGGTACAAAGGGAAATGGCGGTGAGATCTTTGTGTTCGACATGGGTCAGCCCGTGAAGATCGTAGAGTTGGCTAAGCGTATGATCAAACTCTCTGGTGCCAAGAATGTAGAGATTAAGATCTCGGGTTTGCGTCCGGGTGAGAAGCTCTATGAGGAAGTGCTGAACGAGTTGGAGGGTACGAAGCCGACGTTCCATGAGAAGATCCGTATTGCTGAGGTCCGGGAGTATGACTTTGCGGATATCAGCCGGCAGGTGGATGAGTTGGTGGAGATCTCGAAGCATTATGATGATATGGAGACAGTCCGGAAAATGAAGGAGATTGTTCCGGAATATAAGTCTAATAATTCGGTGTACGAAGTATTAGACAAATAAAAAAGCCTCGCAGAATGCGGGGCTTTTATTATGCAGGGGGCATAATTTCTACCTGATGAACAGGAGTTCCCGGTATTTGGGAAGAGACCAGAGCCCATCCTCGACAATCATTTCGAGATGGTCGATCTCGGTGCGGATCGCCTCCATCTTGGGGCAGACTGTGTCGTGGTAGGCGATGGCACGCTGGTGGATAGCCGGGATGCGATTGGCAATGCGACGGGCATCCGTCAGTTCCTCAACCAACTGTTCGATGCGCTCTGTGCGCTCGGCAATCTCCTCAATCAGTTTCATGTTACGGGCAGAGAGCCGTTCTGCGCGCTCTACCGGGAACACATCCTTCATACCCTGTACGTTCTTGATGAGCTGCGACTGGTAGTGGGTAGAGACCGGGATGATATGGTTCATCGAGAGGTCACCCATGACACGGGCCTCAATCTGAACCGTCTTCACGTAAGTCTCCCACTTCACCTCGTTTCGCGCCTCCAGTTCCTTGCGGTTCATGACCTTCGTGGCCTCGAACATGCGGATGGATGACTCATCGAGGTAGTGCTCGATAATCTTCGGGCACGATTTCTCCACATCAAGGCCCCTGCGACGGGCTTCCACCACCCAGGCCTCACTGTAGCCGTTGCCATCGAAACGCACAGGCTTACAGGTCTTGATATCCTCGCGCAGCACATCGAGGATGGCCGAAACCTTATTGTCACCTGCAGCAATCTTCGCATCTACACGCTCCTTGAAACTCTGCAGGGCTTCTGCCATCGCCGAGTTGAGGGCAATCATCGCCGAGGCACAGTTGGCTGAAGAGCCCGGTGCACGGAACTCAAAGCGATTACCCGTAAAGGCAAAGGGTGAGGTGCGGTTGCGGTCGGTATTGTCGATGATGAGGTCGGGGATCTGCGGGATGTCGATCTCCATACCTCGCTTGCCCTTCAGATTGAAGAGTTCGTCCTTGTCGGAGAGTTCGATATGGTCGAGCAGTTCGGTGAGTTGTTTGCCGAGGAACGAGCTGATGATGGCTGGGGGCGCCTCATTGCCACCCAGGCGATGCGCATTCGTGGCACTGACAATCGAGGCCTTCAACAGTCCATTGTGGCGATAGACAGCCATGAGCGTCTCCACGATAAACGTGACGAAGCGCAGATTCTCTTCCGGTGTCTTGCCAGGCGCATGGAGGAGGACAGACCCTTTCTTCTGGGTGGCCGTCAGACTCCAGTTGTTGTGCTTGCCCGAACCATTGATCCCGTCGAAAGGCTTTTCGTGGAGCAACACACGGAAACCGTGGTTACGGGCCACGCGCTTCATCAGTGACATGAGCAGCATGTTATGGTCGACCGCCAGGTTGCACTCCTCGTAGATCGGAGCCAACTCAAACTGATTGGGCGCCACCTCGTTGTGACGCGTCTTACAAGGGATGGCCAGCTCCAGCGCCTGGATCTCCAGATCCTTCATGAAAGCCTGTACGCGATCAGGGATCGTGCCGAAGTAATGATCATCCATCTGCTGGTTTTTCGCACTCTCATGACCCATCAGTGTGCGTCCGGTCATCAGCAGGTCAGGGCGCGCTGAATAGAGACCCTCGTCGACGAGGAAATACTCCTGTTCCCAACCCAGATTGACCTGTACCTTCTTCACATCCTCATAGAAATAATCGCAGACCTCCTTGGCAGCCTTGGTGACTGCACGGATGGAACGGAGCAGGGGAGCCTTATAGTCGAGCGCCTCACCTGTATAGGCGATGAAGATGGTGGGGATACAGAGTGTGTCGTCGATGATGAACACCGGTGAGGTGGGGTCCCAGGCCGAATAGCCACGAGCCTCGAAGGTGTTGCGGATGCCGCCATTGGGGAAAGAAGAAGCATCCGGCTCCTGCTGGACGAGCAGTTTGCCACTGAACGCCTCCATCATGCCCCCCTTGCCATCGTGCTCCACGAAGGCATCGTGCTTCTCAGCCGTACCTTCCGTGAGGGGCTGGAACCAGTGGGTATAGTGGGTGACGCCCATCTCCTGGGCCCATTTCTTCATGCCTTCTGCCACCGCATCAGCGATGCTCCGGTCGAGACGGGCACCATTGTCCATCACATCGATCATCTTGTTGTAGACCTCTGCCGGGAGGTACTTGAACATCTTCTGGCGGTTGAAGACGTATTTGCCGAAATATTCGGAAGGTCGTTCTGAGGGTGTTGGCACCTCACGGGCCTTTTTCTTGAAGGCCTCTTCTACGACCTGAAATCTGAGTAGGTTTGACATATCTCTTGGTTGTGTTTGAAGTTGATTAATCGATAAAGCGGCGGAGGATATCCCCATAGGCATCGATGCGACGGTCGCGCAGGAAAGGCCACCAGCGACGCACCTCCTCGGAGTGCTGGAGATCGATGTCGATGATGATGCTCTCCTCTTCGTCGGGGGCAGACTCATAGATGATCTCGCCCTGAGGACCAGCAAGGAAAGAGGTGCCCCAGAACTGGATGCCCTCGGTCTGGCCGCTGGGATCCTTTTCAAGGCCGACCCTATTAACGGCCAGAACGGGAAGTCCGTTGGCCACGGCATGACCGCGCATGACCGTCTGCCAGGCCCTGCGCTGGCGCTGCTGTTCTTCGGGGGTGTCACTGGCCGCATAGCCGATGGCCGTGGGGTAGATGAGGATCTCGGCCCCCTGAAGGGCCATCAGACGGGCTGCCTCAGGATACCACTGGTCCCAGCATACCATGACACCCAGACGGCCGACAGAGGTCTGGATGGGGTGGAACCCGAGATCGCCGGGGGTGAAATAGAACTTCTCGTAATAGGCCGGATCGTCGGGGATGTGCATCTTACGGTAGATGCCTGCGATGGAACCGTCCTTCTCGAGTACCACGGCTGTGTTGTGGTAAAGTCCTGCTGCCCGTCGCTCAAAGAGTGAGGTGACGATGACCACCCCAAACTGTCGGGCCAGTTCGCCATAGAGCTTGGTCGAGGGACCGGGGATAGGTTCCGCGAGGTCGAAATTGGCCACATCCTCCACCTGACAGAAATACAGGGAGTTGTGGAGTTCCTGCAGTACGATGAGTTCTGCCCCTCGTCGGGCGAGGTCGGCAATGCCTTCTGACAGGCGCAGGATATTCTGATGCTTGTCAGCGCTGTTGGCTTGTTGTATGAATCCTATCTTCATATTTTGGGAAATTGCATGGTACAGCAGTGGAGGCTGCCATGTTGTTTGATGATACTACGGCAATCGATGGGGACCATTTGACGGTCAGGGAATGCCTCGCCAATCAGTCGGAGGGCGATGGCATCAAGGTCTGGCTGGTCATAGACAGGGCAGAGTACAGCCCCGTTGATAATCAGGAAGTTAGCGTAAGTTGCCGGCAGCCGCTCGCCCTCGAAAAAGATGGGTCTTGGCATGGGAAGTTTTACCAGATGATAAGGCTGCCCATCGCATGTGCGGAACGTCTGGAGCTGCTCTTCCATCAGTTTGAGTCCGGCATACTGTTCATCGGCAGGGTCATCGCAACCCACATACAGTAACGTGTCGTTCGGACAGATGCGTACCAACGTGTCGATATGGCCGTCGGTATCATCACCTGTCAGGTTGCCATGGTCGATCCAAAGAATGCGTCTGGCATGGAGTTCCTGGAGTAGGCGCGCCTCAATCTGTGCCTTCGTGAGGGGCTGGTTGCGATGCGGGGCCAACAGACAGCCTGTGGTCGTGAAGACGGTGCCCTGACCGTCGCTCTCGATGGAGCCACCCTCAAGGACAAAATCGAGACAATCGATATATTCACCCGAGACGATACCCTGCTGATAGAGTCGGGCGTTGATGGCATTGTCCTGTTCGGCGGGGAATTTCTCGCCCCAGCCGTTGAAACGGAAGTCGATCAGCCGACGATGACCTTGGTCATCGACGAGGGAGATGAAGCCATGGTCGCGTGCCCAAGTGTCGTCGGAAGGGATATCATACCCCTTCTTTCCTACAATCAACAACGCTTCGCGCCGACTGATCTCACGGGCCATCTCCTCATAGGTAGCCGTAATCTCCTCCAGCATCGGTGCCCAATCAGTATGCTCGTGCGGCCAGGTCAGCTGCACACCCATTTGCGGTTCCCATTCTGCCGGTAAACGCCAACTATCAGGTTGCTCTTTGATGTCGAAACTCATAAAATCGCTGCAAAGGTACAAAAAATCTCCATAATCAATCAGCAGTTATTAATTTTTTTGTACCTTTGTGGCTGAATTCTTAATGATGTTAGAGGTTAAAGACGCCACGATAGCCGTGGGAGAAAATATATTGGCCACCAACCTGTCGTTTATCGCCAGAGACGGAGAGCTGACCTGCATCACCGGACCGGAAGGTTCGGGCAAGACTGCCTTTATCCGTACGCTGATGGGTTTTCTGCCCGTGAAAGCGGGGTTTGTGAGTGTTGACGGGGAACTGTTGACCGTCAGATCCTCCCATGCTTTCCGTCGGATGATGGTCTATCTGCCACAGACCCTCCAGATGCTGGGTCACCAGTTGGAAGAGGCGGCACCGGAAGAACCCGGGGAAGCAGACTATGCCGTGTGGGATGCCCTGTTGCCCAAACATGCCGTCGTGGAAGTACCAGCACCTCTTTCGTCGGAGGCTATCTGCCAACTGGCGGAAAAGACCATCCGGGAGGCACCGGACAAGCCTATTATCGTGGCAGACGAGCCTACGGCCCTGTTGACCCCAGAAGATACCGAACGGCTGATCAGTCTGCTGAAAGCCCAGGCAGCAGCCGGGAAAACAGTTCTGGTGGCCAGTAGAAAGTACCAGGTGATCAGCAGAGCCGACCAAGTAATAACCCTAGAAAACGACAAATCATGAATACAGGCATCATCTTATCACTCGTGTTAGGCGGACTGTTGGCAGTCATTCCTGCAGGCATCCTCTGGTTGTTGGACCGTTCCCGCCTGATGACCTTCGGCATTGCCATCGTCCAGATGGGGGTGCAACTGCTCCTGCTCTGTGGGGTGGTGTGGGCACTGGTTAAGGTCGACAAACTCTGGCTGTCGCTCCTCTGGCTGCTGTTGACTACTGGTTGGCTGACGTGGCTCGTGGTGAAGCGTTGCAAACTGGAACTGGGCCGTTATGCCCTGCCCATCGGGGTGGGACTGTTGGTTAGTACCCTGCTTGTAGGGCTCTGGCTCCTGTTGGCCGTATCGCCAGCCCATTCCCTTGCTGCCCAGTGGTTTGTGCCGGTGACAGCCCTGTTGTCAGGTCACTCGGCCATCAGACTCATCCAGGGGTTCAGCACCTATATCGAAGCTTTGAAGACCGATGAACAGCAGTATGAGTTCCTGCGCGGCAATGGCGCGTCGCACCAGAAGGCCCTGTTACCCTTCCTGAAAAGAAGTCTGCAGGCTGTCTTCTCGAAGACCTGTGCCAGTCTGTCGGTGATGGGTATCGCTACGATGCCCCTGTTGCTTGTGGGTATTCTCCTGGGAGGCATAGCCCCACTGGCGGCCTTTATGTGGGTGGTGGTGCTTACCGTCGGTTGTGTGGCGGCCTCTGTCCTGGCACTTGGAATCGCCATCTGGCTGGTGGACAGGCGACTCTTCGATTCCCTGGGGAAGATGACGCTCGCGCTGATGGCCTTCACGTTGTCTGTAACGTCTTGTAATGGACAGAACGCCCACCATAGCACCCCGACCAAATATGAGCTGCCAGCGCCCTTGAAAGACCGTCCTGAGCAGATTCTGACGCGTACAGGGTATACCACCTCGTACAACCGTGAGACGAAGAATCCCAACTGGGTGGCCTGGCACCTGACCCGCGAGCATACCAGGGGGCAGAACCAGCGTAAACAGGTGGTCTTCACGGAGGATCTGGATGTGAGTCCCAGGGCTACGAACAACGACTATTACAACTCGCGATATGACCGAGGCCACATGTGTCCTGCAGGTGACAACAAGTGGGATCGCAGGGCCATGAACGAGTCGTTTCTCTTTACGAATATCTGTCCGCAGAACCACGGATTGAACAAAAACGAGTGGAATGACCTGGAAATCCAGTGTCGTTCGTGGGCCAGGGAATATGGGGCCATCGACATCGTCTGCGGACCTGTCTACGAGGCGCATAATCCCCGTACAATCGGCAAGAATAAAGTGCGTGTGCCAGACGCCTTCTTCAAGGTAATCCTCTGTCGGAAGGGCAGCAACCCCAAGGCTATCGGCTTTATCTACCGGAATGTGGGACAGAAACAGACACTCCAGGAAGCCGTCAGGACTGTGGATGAGATAGAGCGACTGACAGGGATCGACTTTTTCCCGGCCTTGGAGGATGGTCTGGAGCGTAAAATCGAGGCCGAAGCCAGACTCAGTGACTGGTAAAGCGTTAAAAACGTTTAATAAATCACATGGCCGGGGCAGAGTCTCGGCTTTTATTCGTAACTTTGCAGCGTGAAAATTGAGGAGGTTTTGTGCGCCCTTGAACAATTCGCGCCTCTGCCTCTGCAAGAAAGCTGGGATAATGCTGGCTTGCAGGTAGGATTGACAGAGACGGAGGTTTCAGGGGCATTATTGTGTCTGGACGTCAACGAAAAGATCCTTGACGAGGCCATACAGAAGGGCTGCAACCTGGTTGTCAGCCACCATCCCCTGTTGTTCAGGGGACTGAAGACCATCAGTGACTTGACAGACGTTCAGCGGACTGTGAGAAAAGCCATCCAGCGTGATATCTGCGTCATCTCGATGCATACGAACATGGACAACGCGAAAGGTGGGGTGAATTTCCGGATTGCCCAGAAACTGGGGCTCCAGAACGTGCAGTTCTTTGCTGCCAAACAGGTGAATGGCCTGGAGGCTGGCAGTGGGGTGATCGGCGAGTTTGCCGAGCCCATGGCTGCCGATGACTTTGTCATCCTGGTGAAAAAGACCTTTGGCGTGGAATGTGCGCAGTGTAATGAGCTGTTACGCCGTCCTGTGAAGCGAGTGGCCATCTGTGGCGGGGCAGGGGACTTCCTGCTCGACGAAGCCCTGAAAAACGGGGCTGACGCCTTTATAACGGGAGAGATGCACTATCACCAGTATTTCGGGTATGAACAACAGATCCAGATCTGCGTCATCGGGCACTATCAGAGTGAGCAGTTCACGACGGAGGTGTTTCAGGAGATTATCCAGCAGACCTGTCCAGGCGTGAAAACCGTGATTGCAGAGACAAATACGAATCCAATATTATATTTATAAATTGTAAAGAAAATTATGGCAAAGAAAGATCCGACAGATTTGTCAGTAGAAGAGAAGCTGAAGACCCTGTTCCAGCTTCAGACAGCCCTCTCGTCGATCGACGAGAAGCGTGCGTTGAGAGGTGAACTTCCCCTTGAGGTTCAGGACCTGGAAGATGAGATCGAAGGTCTGACCACCCGTATGGAGAAGATCAAGGCCGAGATTGCCGAGTTCCAGCAGGCCATCGTCCAGAAGAAGGGCGAGATTGCCAATGCTGAGTCGAGTGTGGCTCGTTATAAGGCCCAGCTTGACGAGGTGAAGAACAACCGTGAGTATGATACCCTGAGCAAGGAGATTGAGTTCCAGACACTGGAGATTGAACTCTGCAACAAGAAGATCCGTGAGGCCAATACGCGCATCCAGGAGAAAAAGGATGAACTCGTTCAGAATGAGGAGGTTATCGAGGAGAAGAAAAAGGATCTCGAGGTGAAGCGAGAAGAGCTCGAAGAGATCGTGACTGAGACTCGCGCTGAGGAAGAAAAGCTGAAGGAGAAGGTGAAGGACCTGGAGTCGAAGATCGAGAACCGTCTGCTCACCTCGTTTAAGCGTATCCGTAAGAATGCCCGTAATGGTCTGGGTATCGTCTACGTGCAGCGTGATGCCTGTGGCGGTTGCTTCAACAAGATTCCGCCCCAGCGTCAGCTCGACATCAAGATGCACAAGAAGATCATCGTCTGTGAGTATTGCGGACGTATCATGATCGATCCCGAACTGGCAGGTGTAAAGGTAGACAAAGCCGTTAGTGTGGAGAAGAAGACACGCAAGCGTGCCATCCGTAAGACAGCTTCGTCAAAAAAGACCACCGACGCCAGCGATATGGAATAATCGAGATGTTATAGTTTTTCATAGTCAGGAATACCCTCCAGGAACGTGTAAGACTGGGTGTCGTAATCCATCCTACAACAATGATGCTGGAGACCGTTGCTGACAATGAGAAAATCCACTTTCAGCAGGAGATTGTAGGCCGATATCTGGTCGAAAGTCTTCTGCTGAATTTGTATGGTGGGGGCCTTGTATTCGATAATCATCCTCGGGTGGGTGTCGGCTGTATATAATAAGGTGTCGCAGCGCAGGCGCTTCTCGCCAGCCTTCAGTTCCACTTCATTGGCCAACAGTCCCTTCGGATAGCCTTTGTGTTCCACCAGGAAGTGCACGAAATGCTGGCGCACCCATTCTTCGGGCGTCAAGGCCACGTATTTCCGATGTAAAAAGTCGAAAATATACCGTTTTGCACCCTTTTCTGTGATTTTTATCGGGTATGGAGGTAGGTTTAATCGAACCATTTTTGCAACTTTTGATAACTCAGGCTGCATCTCGGCAATAAAAATAAGCGTGATTATTTTGTATTTCGCCCGATTTGCACTAACTTTGTAGCCGCAAAATTACGAAAAAACTCTCAAATAGCATCATGGCAGAAGCAAAAAATGTCAGTTTTGGCCAGATTATGAAGGATCTGGAAGCCCGGAAGTTCGTTCCTGTCTATTATCTGATGGGTGAGGAGTCCTATTATATCGACCGTATTGCTGATTATATCGCAGACCATGTGTTGCAGCCTGAAGAGCGTGATTTCAATCAGACGGTGCTGTTCGGCTCAGATGTGACGGCCTCACAGATAGCTGACTATGCGCGTCGTTATCCGATGATGGCAGAATATCAGGTGGTAATCGTCAAAGAGGCCCAGAATGTGAAGCAGACAGAGCCTCTGGAGAAGTATTTCAAGGCTCCCCTGCGGTCTACCATCCTCGTGATGTGCCATAAAAACGGTGCGATTGACGGTAGAAAGAAGGAATATGTGAAGGCTATTCAGGGGGCTGGCGTGCTTTTTGAGAGCAAAAAACTCAAAGATCGCGACCTGCCAGTGTTCATCGAGCGTTATCTGGGAGCCAAAAACGTGAAAATCGACCCAAAATCCACCCAGATGATCAGTGATAACATCGGGGCAGACCTGAGTCGCCTCACCAGTGAGCTCGATAAGGTGATTTTATCTCTTCCCGAAGGGCAGCGCAACGTGACACCTGAGATTGTGGAAGAGCAAATAGGGGTGAGCAAGGAGTTTAATGGTTTTGAACTTCGTGATGCCCTGGTGCACCGAAATATATACAAAGCAAACCTGATCATCAAATATTTTGACGAAAATCCAAAGGCAGGCAGTCTTTACTCATTTCTCCCAATGCTCTTTAATTTCTTCCAGAATCTCATGATCGCGTATTATGCGCCAAATAACAAGAGTCAGGAGGCTGTGGGAGAGTGGTTGGAACTGCGAAATTCATGGGCGGCGAAAGACTATATGGTTGGCATGCGAAACTACACAGGAGTGAAGACCATGCAGATCATTTCCAAAATTAGAGAGATCGACGCGAAAAGTAAGGGTCTGGATAACCCAAATACCCCTCCAGGGGAGTTGATGAAAGAATTGATTTTTTACATTTTGCACTAATTCGGACGTTTTTTCAGATCTAGAATTTTTAAAATCGGCACTTTTCGTGAGTGCCTTTTTTTGGCTCTTTTCCCTTATAATCAGGGAGTTCGGATGATTTCGTACCCCTCAAAACTCGCGTATTTTCAGGCTTCCGGAGACTGGTTCAGAATACGCGAGTAATGCCAATTTTTCGATTTTTCGGTCACCTCAAATTTGGCTTTCACGTTTATTAGGATTTAATATTCTTGATTTTGAATTATAAATCTGTATGTAAGTTTATGATTTTATAGGTTTACAGGTGTATATTTCGAATCATAAAGTAATATTTAATCTTCTATAATTTTAATATCAATATTCAAATATGTGCGTTCGGTTTTGTATATTCATAAATATACAGTGCCATATGCAAATTTGTAACTGCTTGTCAGCCAACAAATTACGCTAAAATACTATAAAATACACACGAAATATACGTTTGTATACATCTTGAGATATGCATATCAGCTATTATAGGGGCTCTTATTCGTAAATACCTTATTCATAGCCAATTATTTGACTCAAAATCTTCGTGTAACGCTTTGTAATGATTTAGTTCCATAAATTTATATTTGTAATTCTAAAGCACGAATTCAGGTTATTACACCTTTGTATTTACAAATTCAAAAACGCAAACTTAAATTATAAAATCTTAAATTCTCTTTTGAATTGTTGTATAATTCAATTTTTTGTTTTACCTTTGTAAATCGAAAGAAAAACGGTCAAAAATGGCCTCAAACCCTTATCGTTACTAAAATGAAGGATAGAATTCGTCAGATTATGGAGTCTCAACATATGACTCAACAAGTTTTTGCCGACTACATCGGACAGTCGCCTGCCACCCTTAGCAGCATCTTCAACGGACGTACCCGTCCTACCCTGAACATCGTGGAGGCAGTAAAAAAGAAAATTCCTAACATCAGTACAGACTGGCTGATGTTTGGTGTGGGTGACATGTACCTGCCAGATCAGTCTAATCCAGCAGCCCAAGGTGACACCTCCCTCCCCCAAGGAGATGAACTTTACGGCACTGGTGGTGGACAGGTCAGTCAAAATCTGATGCTCGACTTTGAGACCACTCCTGCTACAATGCCTCAAAATGGTGTTCCGACATCTTCTGCAACAAATAGTGTAAAAAACACACGTTCGGAAACCTATCCCAAAGAGGTAAAAATAATAGACAAACCACAACGTCGGATTACTGAAATCCGTATCTTCTATGATGACCAGACATTTGACGTGTTTGAGCCTAAGAAGAAATAATTTTTTGTTTTATTTGGTATTTTACCCGCTTAATTGTAACTTTGCACCGAATAAGCAAAGATACTATATTTATGAAGAAGTATATCCTCGACCTGAAGGTGGTGTCAGTGACCCAGATTCATGCCCGTTATGTGCTCATCAGGCTCACTGACGACAATCCCCTCCCTGAGATGTTGCCAGGACAGTTTGTAGAAGTGCGTGTAGACGGTTCTGCAAGTACTTTCCTGCGCCGTCCAATCTCTATCAACTATGTGGATCGTACCCTCAATGAGCTCTGGCTGCTTGTGGCTACAGTGGGTGATGGAACGCGCAAACTAGCTACTTTACAAGCTGGCGATACATTGAACTGCGTATTACCCCTGGGAAATGGCTTTACGCCTGCTAAAACAGGTGAAAAAGTGCTGCTGATAGGTGGTGGCGTGGGGGTTGCTCCCCTGCTTTATATGGGTGCAGAGATGAAACTGGCGGGCATCGAACCAACCTTTCTGCTGGGTGCCAGAACAGCGCAAGATCTGTTGCTGACAGATGAATTTAATAAGTACGGGCGCGTGTATGTAACTACTGAAGACGGTTCTGAGGGGGAAAAGGGCTTTGTGACGAACCATCCTATCCTTACCCAGGAGACGTTTGACCGTATCAGTACTTGTGGTCCTACCCCCATGATGAAGGCTGTAGCGCGACTTGCCAAAGCCAAGGGCATTGCCTGTGAGGCTTCGTTGGAAAACCTCATGGCCTGTGGGCTTGGGGCCTGTCTCTGTTGTGTGGAGAAGACCGTTGACGGCAATGTGTGTGTGTGCAAGGATGGACCGGTGTTTAATATCCAAAGCCTGCTTTGGGACTAATTGAGAAGTGTTATGGCAGATTTAAGCGTAAAATTAGGTGCGCTGGCACTGAAAAACCCTGTGATGACAGCCTCTGGCACCTTTGGCTATGGGTTGGAGTTTGCTGATTTTATGCCCCTCGACGGTATTGGGGGCATCATTGTGAAAGGTACCACCCTGCATCCCCGACAGGGTAATGACTATCCCCGTATGGTGGAGACTGCACAGGGGATGCTCAATTGTGTGGGGCTCCAGAACAAAGGCGTGGACTATTTCTGTGAACATATCTATCCTCAGATCAAGACGATCGACACGAACATGATCGTGAATGTAAGTGGTTCATCACCAGAGGATTATGCAGCTTGTGCAGCGCGTATAGATGCACTGGAGAAGATTCCCGCCATCGAACTGAATATCTCCTGTCCGAATGTGAAGGATGGTGGTATGGCTTTCGGTGTGACCTGTGCCGGTGCTGCTAGTGTGGTGAAAGCCGTCAGGAAGGCTTATCATAAGACGCTGATCGTGAAACTTTCACCGAATGTGACGGATATTGCCGAGATTGCCCGTGCTGTGGAGGCTGAGGGTGCTGACAGCGTGTCGCTGATCAACACGCTGATGGGCATGGCCATCGATATCGAGAAACGTAAGACGCTATTGAGCATCAATACGGGTGGACTGAGTGGTCCTGCTGTGAAACCTGTGGCTCTGCGCATGGTGTGGCAGGTGGCAAAGGCCGTGAAGATTCCCGTCGTGGGACTGGGGGGCATTGCTTCGGCGAAAGATGCCATCGAGTTTCTGATGGCTGGGGCTACAGCCATCGAGATTGGTACGGCGAATTTCCTGGATCCGGCTATTTCTATTAAAGTTCGCGATGGGATTAACGAGTGGTTGAATAACCACGGGATTTCTTCGGTGCAAGAGATTATTGGGGTTGTATAATCTCTTGCAGGGTTATTTATAAAATTTGAGGGCTGGCAATCGCCAGCCAGCCTCTGCCGAGGCTGTTTACCGTATAAAATTTGAGGGCTGGCAATCGCCAGCCCTCAACCAACACAAAAACTAAACTAGACTTAACTAAAGCATATCGGGATTTATCACAAACCCCTAAATGCGATGCAAAAATACTATTTCTTTTTCAAACGACCAAATTTTAGACACATTATTTAACGCTTTAAACAAATTTTCTATAAATGTAGGGCGTTTTTCAGAAAAATATGGTCTAAAATTGTCATTGCAGCCATCGCTTCGACCACTGGCACAGCCCTGGGCAAAACACAGGGGTCATGACGTCCCTGAGCAGTGAAAGTTGTCTGCTGTCCATCCTTGTCTACTGTCTCCTGTTCGGTGAGAATGGTGGCTACCGGTTTGAAAGCCACCCGGAAATAGATATCCTGACCGTTGGAAATGCCTCCCTGGATACCGCCACTGTTGTTTGTACGGGTGGTTATACGACCGTTTTCGTTGATAAACACATCGTTCTGCTGGGAACCTCTGGTAGTGACGCCGTCGAAGCCCGCTCCATATTCGAATCCCTTGACCGCATTGATGCTGAGCATGGCATGGCCCAAGGCAGCATGCAGCTTGTCGAATTCGGGTTCGCCCACACCAGTTGGACAGCCTTGTATCACACAAGTGATAATGCCTCCAATCGTGTCGCCTTCGGCCTTCACCCGGGTGATGAGGGCCTCCATTGCCTGCGCTTTTTCAGGGTCAGGACAACGTACGGCATTCGTCTCTGTCAGCGAGAGGTCATAGCGGTGATAATCCTTGTCCAGGGCGATATCGCCCACCTGTGACGTATAGGCCTGGATGGTGATGCCCATCTGGCGGAGCACCAGTTTGGCCAGGGCACCTCCCACACAACGGCTGATGGTAATGCGTGCCGATGATCTGCCACCGCCACGATGGTCACGGATCCCGTATTTCTCCTGATAAGTGAAGTCGGCATGGGATGGCCGGAACAAGTGGCGCAGGTTGTCATAGTCCTGCGAATGCTGGTTTGCATTCCTGACGATAAAACCGATGGGACTGCCTGTCGACTTGCCTTCGAAGACACCGCTCAGCAGTTCCACTCTGTCTGCTTCCTTCCGGGATGTGGTGAGCTTGCTCTGTCCTGGTCTGCGCCTGTCTAGCTCCTGCTGGATGAAGTCCAGATCGATGTCTATGCCTGCCGGCATACCGTCAACCACACCGCCAATGGCTTCGCCATGACTCTCGCCGAAGGTCGTCAGCGTGAAGATGTTTCCGAACGTGTTACGCATCTGTGTTGGTGGGTTAGGGGATTAATGATGGCAATGTCCACAGCCACAGCCATCGCCGTGCTCGTGGTGGTGATCGCAGCCTTCGTGATCACAGCCTTCGTGATCACAGCCTTCGCCATGATGATGGCCACAGCCCGCACAGCCGCCTGTCAGGTGCTTGATGAGGTGCTGTACCTCTTCTTCCGTGGCCTCGCGGTTCTCCACCACTTTACCGGTGAAGTTCAGGGTCTTGCCTGCCAACGGATGGTTGGTATCGATGGTCACACCGTCTTCTTCAATCTTGATGACCTTTGCCATGAAATGCTGGTCCTCATTGTCCATCAGGGTAATGACTGCCCCCTCGTAGATATTCTCGTGGTCGAAATGGCCGTTGATCGTAAAGATGCCACGGTCGATTTTATGCATGCCCTGCGGCTCGTAGGTGCCAAAAGCCTCCTCCGGCTGCAGGATAAAGTCGAAAGTATCGCCTTTTGCCAGGCTCATCACCTTCTGTTCGAATGCGTCGAGTGCTATGCCAAAGCCAGTGATAAACTCAAAGGGCTTCTCCTCGCCAGTCTGCTCTTCCAGGTTCTTCTGTCCGTCAGTAACCGTGTAAAGCTGGTAGATTACCGACATGAATCTGTTATTTTTCTGCTCCATATACCTTATTATATATAATGTAATTTTAATCGGCTGCAAAATTACGAAAAAAGGCGTTAATTACCAAATTTAATTGAATATTTCCTAATTTCTGCGATTCTTTGACTTGCGTCAACAAAAGGGCTGTTATCGCACACAATTACCTTAAAAAGCTTGTGAGGTTGCAAAAATCGCCGTACCTTTGCAGCGTCAAAAGTAATAAAACCCCGTTAATCGGGAGATGGCGAAAGCCACAGGATAACATTATTAAAGTAGGACGGCTTAACACACCGGTCCGAGTAAAGTAAAGAAAGGGTAAAAAGATGAAAAAGATGATTTTGACACTTGTAGCAATGCTGAGTATGACAACTGCATTTGCTGAAGGAGAGACTGCAAACACTATGAACAGTGTAGAGGCTTACGAGTTGAACATCAATATGAATAAGCTCTCTGCAGCTCTTGACCTGGCCAACGACCAGAAGGAAGCAGTAGCTGACATCCATCACACATTTGCTTCTGAGCTGAAGTTCGCTGCACAGTACGGCAACAATGACCGCAAGGCGCTTGTAGCCCGTGCTATCGACAACGACGTGAAGTGGATGCGCTATGTGCTTAACGACAAGCAGATGCACACTTATCTGAAACTGCTGAACGCCACAATCAACAACCGTGGTCTGAACAAGTAAAAAAAGAGAATTAGTTATTATTAGTTATGAGAAGGGGCATTCCGTGAGGAATGCCTCTATTTTTTTTGTGCCGATAAATTTGTAAGTTTCAGATTTTTTTGCTTACTTTGCACTCAGAAAACCTCAATTAATAAAGAAATGAAAAGTTTCAGAATTATTATTTTGTCTGTGGTGTCAGCTTTTTTGGTCAGCTGCGGTACCACTAATACCGTGCCTATCACGGGGCGTCAACAGAGTCTGATGGTGAGCGATGGTGACATCCTCTCGCTTTCCACCCAACAGTATAGCGAGTTTATGAAGACCGCCAAACTCTCTACCAATGCAGCCAACACAGCGATGGTGCAGCGCGTGGGGCAGAACCTTGCCACTGCCGTGACGAATTACCTGCGTGCGGCTGGACTACAGAACGATCTGCAATACTATAAGTGGCAGTTCAACCTCGTGCAGAGCAAGGAGGTCAATGCCTGGTGTATGCCTGGCGGACTGATCTGTGTGTATGAGGGCATCCTTCCTGTCACGCAGGATGAAGCCTCGCTGGCCATCGTCCTGGGACATGAGATTGCCCATGCTGTGGCCCGTCACTCTGCCGAGCAGATGAGTACCCAGATGAAACAACAGTATGGTGTACAGGGCCTTGGGGCGCTCGCCTCTATCCTCGGGGTGGGTAATAATGCAGTGGCTATCGGACAGGCTGTGGCTACGCAGGGTCTGAACTTTGCCAATCTGAAATACTCGCGCAACCACGAGAACGAGGCCGATCACATGGGACTGATCTTTGCTGCGATGGCAGGCTATGATCCTCGGGTGGCCGTCAATTTTTGGCAGCGTATGGCATCCCAGTCTAAGAATCAGACGGCAGAGTTCCTCAGCGACCACCCCTCTGACGCGACGCGTGTAAAGAATATTCAAGGGTGGATGCCTGAGGCACTCCAATATTATAAGCCATCACAGGCAGCAACGAAGTCGGCTACGGCCACTACGAAGAAAACAGCTACAACCAAAAAAGTCACCACCACGAAGAAAAAATAAATGAAGAAGACTCTTATTCTCGCACTCAGTCTCGCCTTCGGACTCTCTGCCCAGGCCCAGACAAAGACAGGTGGCATCTCCACGTCGATGCTCCGTGATATCAAGCAGGCTCACGAGGCACAGCCCTTGAACCGTGCCCTGGTGAATGCCATGGCCGCCAACAGTATCGATGCGCTGGCTGTAAACCATCAGCTGGCAGGTGCCCTCGACACCTATTTCTCTGTCGAGACACGTAAACAGTCGATCACAGACCAGAAGTCTTCCGGACGCTGCTGGATGTTCAGCGGACTCAACGTGCTGCGTTCGAACTATATGCTTCGCCACGACTCTGTACAATTGGAACTTTCCCAGGCCTACCTCTTCGTGTGGGACCAGCTGGAGAAGGCCAACCTGATGTTGCAGGGATGTGTGGATACAGCCAAGAAACCCATTGACGATCAGCGGGTGCAGTTTTTCTTCAAGAGTCCGATAGGCGATGGCGGTACATTCTGTGGCGTTTCCGACCTTGCCGAGAAATATGGCCTTGTGCCTGCCGAGGTGATGCCCGAGAGTTACAGCAGCGACAATACCTCGAAGATGCGTGCCCTGATGTCATCCAAGCTCCGTGAGTATGGGCTCCAGTTGCGCGAGATGGTAGCCAAAGGCCAGAAGCAGGCTGCTATCGATCAGGCAAAGACCCGTATGCTCAGTCAGATCTATCAGATGATTACGATGACGATAGGCGAGCCGCCCCAGCAGTTCACCTATGCCTTCAAGGATAAGAATGGCCGTCCGCTCGGTCCTGCCAAGACCTACACCCCGCAGACATTCTATGACGAGGTAGTGGGCGGACCAATCAACGGCACTTTCATCATGGTGATGAATGATCCCCGCCGGGCCTATTACAAGACCTATGAGGTGGAATACGACCGTCATACCTACGACGGCCACAACTGGCGTTACGTGAACCTGCCTATGGATGATATCGAGCAGCTGGCCATCGCCTCACTGAAAGATGGCCGTAAGCTCTACAGTTCCTATGATGTGGGTAAGTTCCTCGATCGTAAGCGCGGCTATGCCGATATCGAGAACTTCGACTATGCCTCCCTGCTGGGTACGACCTTCACGATGGATAAGGCCCAGCGCATCTCTACTTTCGACAGCGGTTCCACGCATGCGATGACACTGACAGCTGTCGATCTTGATGCGGAAGGCAAGGCCACGAAGTGGAAGGTTGAGAATTCCTGGGGCGCCACCTGGGGACAGCAGGGTTGTCTGATTATGAGCGACCGCTGGTTCCGCGAGTTCATGTTCCGTCTTGTAGTCGACAAGAAATATGTGCCCGAGGCCATCCTGAAGGCTGCAGAAACCGAGCCTGTGATGATTATGCCCGAAGATCCCCTGTTTCAGCCTGAAGATTAAGTCTCAGGCTATTGAGTACGACGCTCACACTCGAGAAGGCCATCAGCGCTGAAGCCCACATCGGTGTGATCTGCCAGTGTGCCCCGAAGAGATAGGGCAGTCCTGCTGCCAGCGGGATACATACGATATTGTAGATAAAGGCCCAGAAGAGATTCTGGCGAATCATCCCGACTGTACGTTTCGACAGCTTGATGGCGTCAGGTATCCGTCGCAGGTCAGTACCCATCAGTGTCACCTGTGCCACCTCCATGGCCACGTCAGTCCCTTTGCCCATCGCGATGCTCACGTCGGCAGCTGCCAGGGCCTGGGAGTCGTTGATGCCATCGCCCACCATCGCCACGTGGCGGCCTTCCTGTTGCAACTGGCGCACCAGGTCTTCCTTGTCTTGTGGCATCACCTGTGCCCGATAGTGGGGGATACCTGCTGCTTCGGCCACTTGCCGGGCCCGATTCTCCTGATCACCACTACACATATAGACCGCTATTCCGGCTGTCTTCAGAGCCTCCATCGCCTCTCGTGCATGGGGTTTCAGTGTCTCGCCAGTCTCGTCGGGGATGGTCAGTGTGCCTGTCTTGTCGATCACGAGGGCATCCACCTTCCTGATCTCTTCCAGTGCCGTGGCATCCTTGATGAGTATGTTTTGTCGGGCTGCCTTGCCGATACCTACCATAAGGGCAGTAGGTGTAGCCAGTCCCATCGCACAGGGACAGGCAATGACCAGTACTGCCACTGCCGACAACAACGCCTGTGGCAGCACGTCAGTCCCTCCTGCCATCAGCCAGATGAGGAAGGTGAGTACACTGATGGCCACCACCGTCGGCACGAAGATGAGGGCAATCCTGTCAACTACCCGTTGCACAGGTGCTTTCGAGCCCTGCGCCTCCTGTACCATCTGGATGATATGGGCAAGCATCGTCTTCTGTCCCACCTCCTGTGCCTTCAGTCGCAGAGCCGTTTTGCCATCAGTGCTGAGCGGCCTCGTCACCATCGTACCGGCATAGACCTTGTCACCCCGTTGTTTGGCCACAGCCAGGGGCTCGCCAGTCATCATACTCTCGTCCACGAAGGCAGTGCCCTCACTGACAACCGTTCCGTCTACGGGAATACGTTCTCCAGCCCTCACCTCAATGGTGTCTCCCGGCTGTAGGGCAGTGATGGGCAGTTCGCGCACTGTGCCATTGTCCACGAGATGGGCTTCCTTAGGCTGCAGTCCCATCAAGGCCCTGATGGCTGAGGCTGTACCGTTCTTTGCCCGTTCTTCCAGCAGTCGTCCCGTGAGCACGAAAGTGATGATCATCACCGAGGCGTCGAACCATGTATGCCATTCGATGCCCCGGGTGCCCCATACCTGCTCGCCCCAGAAGGTGTTGAACGTGCTGAAGATGAAGCTGATACCTGTCGATAGTGCCACCAGCGTGTCCATGTTTGCAGAGCCATGTATCAGCTGCTTCCATGCAATCACGTAGAACTGCCGTCCGCAGTAGAGAAGATTTGCCAGGGCGATGATGAGCATCGTCTGATTGGTCATATCGCGCTGCCCCACGCTGATCCAGCCCATCGAGAGCGCCATCACCAGCAGGGCAAACCCCCATGACACCATCACCTTGTTTCTCAGCGATGTGTAGGCCCGTCTTTCGATGGCCTCCACATTACGGTCATCCTCGATGACCATGTCGTAGCCGATGGCTCCCAGCGCCTCCTGCATCTGTTCCAGGGAGATGCGCTTAGGGTCGTATTCCACCAGTGCAGTTCTGGCAGACAGGTTCACTGAAGCAGTCTCTACACCCTCCAGCGAATTCAACTTCTGTTCCACGCGTGCCGAACATCCGGCACACATCATTCCTAGGATAGCAATCGTCTTTTTTTCCATAACGCAGGCAAAGTTACTTCTTTTTTTTCATAAAAAATGTATAGCGATGTGTATTATTTACGATAATTTTGTATATTTGCACCCAAATTACCTATTTATAATGATGACAAAAGAAGAATACCAGTCGTTTTTGCAGCAATACGATGCTCAGATTGGTGAGATCCGTCAGATAGCCCATGATCTTCACCAGAGCGTCAACGAGACCTATGGTGAGAATCTGCCTTATGGTTTCCACCTCGATATGGTGGCAGAAGGCTTGCGCGATTACGGCCATCTTGTGTGTGCCGCCGAGGCCGATATCCTGCCGCTTTTCTTTGGAGCCTATTTTCACGACAGTATCGAGGATGCCCGTCTAAGTTACAACGATGTGATGCGTCAGGCCCGCGCTCTGATGAATGAAGAACAGGCTTTCATAGCCACGGAGATAGTCTATGCCCTTACCAATGAAAAGGGGCGTAACCGTGCCGAAAGGGCAGGGGAGCGGTACTATCAGGGTATTCGTGCCACGCCCTACGCGCCTTTCGTGAAACTCTGCGACCGTCTGGCCAATGTCACCTACTCGTGTACGATTGATGCTGGAGGTCAGGTCAATCACATGAAAGAAGTCTACAAGAATGAGATGGGCGAATTCCTGATGAGTATTCGTACTGATAGCGATGATATCCGTTTCAAGGTGCCCGACGAGGTGATTATCGCCCTGGCTGAGATCCTCATCGAGGAGCGTTATCAGGAAGAGGCCATGCAAGCCTGGAAGGCCAGATGAAAAAAGGGTGTGCCTATTGTAGGTACCCCTATTTTGAGGAAGTTTCATTTGAAACATATTTTGATTTTATTGCATTTGTTAATTGGGGTCCGACTACAAATTTCTAACCTATGCCTCAATTATTCACACCTTTTTTGTATCTTTGCAGCAAAATAGTAACAAATATGAGTGCATTTGTTGAATGTTTAGTAAGAAGCAACTTTCAGAAATTTGACGATTTGAAAGCTATTGAGACTGAATTAAAAAGGGCTGCATCAATAATGAATGATGTGTTCAATTTAAAAGGTGAATATACTTTTAGTATTCAAGATTTGGATACAGGCTCCTATTCTATATACAGTGATAGTGACAATTGTGATATTTACCGAATATATCTTAGAAAAGGTTATTGGCACTTAGTCAGTGGATATGTGTATTCGCAATTGTTTTCACAAGAACTATGGCTCAGAAAATCATATGTAAAAGCAGCAAAAGCTTTGGGACAGAATGAAGCTTGGTATTGTGATGAGTATCATTTAGATAATTGCGAATCTCCAAACTGGAATTATGATACACAGTCATTTAAGGAGTGGCTATCATTTGCAGAATCTGTATCAGGAACAATCCCAGAGTTCCCTGTTGATGGGATTCTGTCTTTCTGTAGTGATAAGTATTCTTATATGCCGATATACCACGATTCTTTCTAAATTTTCTATAAAAACAGAAAGAAGGTAGTCATGGGGGAGGTGTTTGGGTAAGACGGCTGTATGACTCAGACACCTGTCCCCACGACTACACAGTTTGGTGGCTCAACGCTGTTTGGGAATGAGAAAGACGATTCTTTCAAGAGTAGTATTGGCCAGATTTACCATGTCACACTAGGGACAGGCCCTTTTGTGACACAAGGTAGTGATCAATTAATGGCACATCGGGGTCAGGAGACTCGTTAATTTTGGTTAAAGATATGGACGAATGTGTGTTTGTTTAAAAAATAAACACTATATTTGTGGCATCCAAACTAAAATCGAAACACAATTATATTAATAATGTATTATCTAACTAAAAAGCAATCAGTATGAAGAAACTATCCAGAATCCTGATGATGACGCTTGTGCTGACAATCGGTGCAAGCCTCACGAGTTGTGATGACATCTTGGGGAGCCCCGACAATCCCACACCAACTCCAACACCAACACCTACTCCTGCGCCCACCTATGCGAGCGACGCCGAGAGGCCGCTGACCTTCGAGGCCACGAAGGATGGTGTTACCGTGATGCTAAAGTTCAGCGACAACGCTAAGCCCGACTACAAGAAGGTGGAATACAGCCTTGACGAAGGCGCTACCTGGACGGCCCTGAGCAGCAAAGAACAGGCCATCACACTGGCTAAGAAGGGCGATAAGGTGATGTTCCGAGGCGACAATCCGACGTATAATGGTGATGCACAATTCGTTATAGAACAAGCAAAATCGAATGCACGAGCTATGACGAGATCTGGCATTCACGATATTCATGCTTCGGCAATCGGCAATTTAATGTCTATGATCCAGAAAATAAATTTTCCTAATATTCCGGAGCTGAAAGGCGCTCACACGTTTAAGGCGCTGCTAAAAGACACCCCAATAGATGCTAAAAGCCTCGACGGCCTTAATAAGCTTGTAATGACTGCCAGCCAACTGACAGAGGGAAGTTTGGAAAGCCTCTTGGAGGGTACTCCAATAACGGTTGCTCCAGTACTAAGTATTACTCAATTGGTCACTGATTGTTTGAAGAACATGTGTAAAGGTTGCTCATACTTGGAAGAAGTGAACCTTTCGTTTGAAAGTTTAGCACCGGGCTCGACACTTGTTGATTGTATGGATGGCATGCTAAAAGATGCTGGCACTTCCTCCGACAAACAATTTACAGTAACAGCGAATTTGCCAACAGGGGCAACTCTTGATTATGTTGACTTAGCGATTGCAGCCGGTGCGGATAGAGTTACAATAATCTCTAGTACTGACGAAAATGGTCATGTATTCGTTACAGATGGTGCTGGAGTGGTTCATGATACCTATACAGATGAGGAAGGAAATGATCATGATTCCTATATAGATGCTGATGGAGTTAAACATGATATCATCTATGTCAAATCCTGCGCATTTGAACAAGATGAGCTGACGCTTGAGGTTGGTCAGGAAGTGACGCTGACGGCTGTAATAACTCCTAACGAGGCCACAGACAAGACCGTAACTTGGAAGTCAGAAGACGAGAATATAGCTACCGTCGATAAAAATGGCAAGGTGACAGCCAAAGCCGTCGGCAAAATAAAAATCAGAGCTAGTGCTAACGGTAGTAAGAATGGTATCGATGATGCTGTTTGTACAGTCACCGTCGTTGAGCCAACGGCCCCGTCTGTCAATGATCCTGATGACTATTCTGACGGTGGCGACCCCACGGCTGCTTCTAATTAAATACATGTCGAACAATTAATAAAAGAATGTAATATGAAGAAACGATATATATTCAGTCTCGCAGCGCTGGCCCTTCTGACGGCCGCCTGCTCGAGCGACGAGATGGTGCTGAATCCAGCTGATCAGCCCGCCCCCGTCGAACAGAAGATCCCATTCACGGCTGTCATCTCTGCTGATGCTGCCGGCACCCGCGCTCTGACGGAAGCCTCCGATGGCAAGACCATCACCGCCAAGTGGGAGAAGGAAGAAAAAGTAGCCCTGATACATGGTGAGATAATCGATGTGTTGGAGGTTTCCAGCGTTGATGCCACATCTGGCGCCGCCACCATTTCGGGCACCATCACCAGCCCCACAGACGGCGAGTCGGTATTCGTGGTCTATGTAGGCCATCAGCATGTGAACATGTCCAATTATGTCAGCAGGCTCCAGGAAATATATACGTCTTATAAGGCTGATAATCCAGAGTCGAGTGCTATCCCTACTTCCATCATCTCAGAGCCTGTCAATGAGTTGCTGGCAACGCAAGACGGCACGTTGGAAACCATCTCCAACAAACACGACTACCGTTTTGCCCGCAGCACCTTTGCTGTCAGCGACGGCACTGCCACGTTTGCTTCCGAGGTGAAGATGCCTGCCAGCTACGCCATTTGGAAGCTGAACCTCACCACCGACGGCACCACAGCCCTGAAGGCCAAGAAACTGGTGATGAAGAAAGACGGTGAAGCTAATGTCACGATCGACCTGGGCACAGATACAAGCAGCGAGTTCTACGTGGCCTTCATCGTATCCCCCAGCACCTACTCGTTCGAGGCCACAGACTCCGACGATAAGACCTATTCCTGCACTCCAACGGTCAGCAGCACCCTCGAGGCCGGCAAGTTCTACCGCTCCACCCTCACGATGACATCAGGCAATACCTATCGTGTTTACACCTCAGGAACAGCCTATACCGACGAGACTATACCTACAGATGCCGTGACAATAACAAGCACGACAACTACATGGACTGGTGGAAAAACATACCTCGTTAGCGGTGATGTAACCATTTCTGGAAGTGTGGCTCTCTCTGGAGAAGGCGATGTGAACCTGATCCTCAAAGATGGCGCCTTGCTGACGATATCTGGCGCTATTGGCGGTGGTGGAAACACCCTGAATATCTATGGCCAGAAAGAAGGCACAGGTGAGCTTTCTGCAAAGAGAACTGATGAAGAACCTATTGCGATTACGGCTAAAAACTTGAATGTTCATGGAGGTAAGATTACTGTTCCATCTTCAGAACAAGGTATTGAAACAGGCGGCACATTTACCATTTATAACGGCATAATCAATACAACAGGCACAGCTAATGGTATTATGGCCCTTGGCCCCATGAACGTCTACGGTGGCGAGATTACTGCGAAATCCACAGAGGGTGGTGCTGCCATCAGTCTCTACAAAGAAGGCAGTAATGACAATTGTAATCTGACGATTTCAGGAGGTAAAGTAACTGCCACCAACACTGGATCATCTTATGGTATCTATAATCCCGAGAACATAATAATCACAGGCGGTACTGTAGAAGCTACTGGAAAAGAGGGTAATGCAGGTATTTCTGCTAAAAATTTAAGTATATCAGGTGGTACAGTAACTGCAACTGGTAATGGTGGCGGAGAAGGTATTCTGTGTAATGATGATGCCGAAAGTACTATCACTATCGATGGTGGTACTGTTATTTCAACCGCTAATGGCAATGCAGGTGTCGGACTTGAGGCTTCCATTATCATAATCAATGATGGTGACGTAACGGCTACTGGTGGTAATGCAAATGAAGAGAGTAATAGCCCTGGTGGTGCTGGTATTGATGCAAAACTTACTGTCAATGGTGGTACGGTAACAGCCACTAGTGGCGCAAAAGATGGTACAGCAGAGTCTGATAGTCCTGGCATCAGCGAACTCTCGACTGTTACTTTGGGTACAGGTATAAAGTTCTATGAAGGAGACTCGGCAGATTCAATGTCAGAAGCCTCTGTAGGTGATCGTTCTAAGCGATATTCCAAAATTGAATAATTCCCCAAAATGTCACACTAGGGTCTGACCCTGGTGTGACATAAAGAAAGATCAATGACTGTAAACGATGAGTTGAGTATCATCCAGCAGACAAGGGCTGAGGTGATGGGCCAGAAAGAACTCACAGGCGAGAACCTGTTTCTCGCCTGGGGTTATCCAACGGCCTTCTTCCTGTTGCTCGAGTTTGCTGCCATCATCATCTGGGGCGAGTCCTGGTGCGACTGGCTCTGGATTGGTATTCCTTTGGTGGGCACTCCTCTAATGATTCACCTATTGCAAAAAGACTACGAACGCACAGGACGGCGCACACTTGACCAGAACGTCATCCTGATGATGTGGGTGTTCATCGGCTGTGCCAGCTGCCTTGGCGGTGCGGCGATGGGATTCGCTGGCGTATTCGAATCATGTTATATGGCCTACCTCAGTTTGCTCTGTGGCATGGGTTGCTTCCTCACGGGCATCATCCTGCATTTCCGTCCGAAGACGGTGTGTGGCATCATTGCCTCTGTACTCTCAGCCATGCCTCTCTTCTTTCAGGGCGACCGTTGGTATTGGCAACTGCCCATTGCGGCTGCCATCACCGTCGTAGCTCTCATTATTCCTGGTCATCTATTTAGAAACCACGTCAAAAACTATGGACTTTAAATTTCCCGTTATCAACCCCTTACTACATAATGAGCTCCGTCTGAAGATTATGGTCATTCTCGACAGTCTGGAGAGTGCCGACTTCATGTATATAGGGCGTATTACCGAATCAACACGCGGTAACTTGAGTATTCAGATTAAGACTCTACAGGGTGCCGGCTACATCGACGTCACGAAATCTGGCATTGGTTCCCTTTCCCATACCGTCTGCCGCATCACTCACAAGGGTCATGAAGCCCTCCGCACCTACGAGTCAGCCCTGAAGGCTATGTTCCAACCAATCAGCGAGACGAAGGACTCTAAGTCAGCTCTGTCTTAACAGCTTTGTAGAGGAACTTGTATCAGACGATATCGAATGTCACAGAAGGGACAGGCCCTTTTGTGACACTATCTCTGAGACTGCGTCTCGAAGATAGGCTGCATCTCAAAAATACTCAAATAAATTTGGTATTTTATTCGATTTGCACTATCTTTGCACCCAAATCAACCTATAACTATATGAAGAGACTGTCAAAAACCTTGTTATTGATGCTTGTGCTGGCGATGTGCACAGGCCTCACGAGTTGTGAATGGATCGTCGTTAATGACAATCCGGTAGACCCCACACCAACACCGACACCTACGCCGACGCCTGAAACCGTCGTCAAGGCGACCGACCTGCTGAAAGAGGCTCAGAAGGAGGGCGCCACCGTCGCCTTCTGGTATCACTATGAGGGTGGGCTCTTCTATGCCGTCTTCAAGAAGGTGGGCGACGTGTATGTCTATCAGGAGGGCGGTAACTGCAACAAGGCCTCCACGCGGGGCAGTGTCGTTGAGACTCAATTAACGACAGAATTACTTAAATTAAAAGGTGATGGGGCTGATTTAGGTTTCAATGTTTACTCTGCGGATGACGCTGGTAATAAGAATGATCCTATCATACTTTGCAAGGTGTACTCTTCTACGGCCGAAGTGAAGCAGAAAACGAACAGTCCTGATAACTATCTGGCGGCCATGGCTGCTAATATTCAGAATATCAGCATGAAAACAATCATGGACGATGTCAAAGATATATTTAATGGTGATAATAAAGAATATCAACCCGACAATAAAAACCATGATTTAGAGAATGTGTTGTTAGTAACGGCTGACGATAATACAGACCAACTACTGTTTAAGTCTCTTCCAGAAATCGAGAAGAATGCCGCCGAACAGGGAATCTCGCCTGAAAAGGCCATTGGCGCAACGATCGATAATCTTAAACAGAATGTGGCTATAAAATATGAAGATGGTTCGTTAAAGTTAGGTAAAGTTTATTTAGAAGATGAAAAGCCAAGCGTAACCTTTGACCCCAATGATGCCAGCAAAAACACCTATCTACAGGAATTAAAAACGACTGGTGTGGGCACCGTGACATACACATTAAGCGAATCGTTAAACACCTGCGGGGCAACGATTGATAGCAAGTCGGGCGAGGTGACATTCACAAAGCCTGGCGAGGTGACAGTGATAGCGAAGTTCACGAATAACGATGGATTTTACATCTATGCATACTATACCCTGACGATAAACAAGGCCCCCGG
>Ga0256405_10002271_pt1 | contig 45220 bp, 42 predicted proteins | sample RumenRJG_02DNA_FD_189096 | JGI IMG/M metagenome (GOLD analysis project Ga0256405, IMG submission 189096) | Bovine rumen microbial communities from Lethbridge, Alberta, Canada - RJG_02 | ecosystem: Host-associated > Mammals > Digestive system > Stomach > Rumen | place: Canada: Alberta... | reverse complement strand
GTCAGGCTTAAGGATGCGTCAGGATATAGGCTCAGCCAAAGAAGGGGAAAGTTCTGACAGCAGTCCAGAGGAAAAACAGGAGAGGGAGCGTACTGTCACAATTCCTTCTGTGCAGAAAGTGGATCCTGTGTCGCTGGAGTTCGGAGCAGCTCTGATTCCGCTGGTAAGCGGCAAGAATGATTTCCTTGACAGGATAACAGGACTCAGGAACCAGGTTGCCCTTGAGCTGGGCTTTACTGCTCCCAAGGTGCGGATCAAGGATAATCTTAAGCTGGGCAGGTCGGAATACTCCATAAAAATAAGAGATATAGAGGCAGCCCGTTCATCTGTGCGGATGGGAAGATATCTTGCTGTTGACTTTGACGGAGTGTGTCCTGCTCTTGAGGGAGAACCGGTAAAGGAGCCTGTATCGGGCAGCCGTGCTTATTGGATATCCGAAGAGGAAAAGGAATCTGCAAAGGCAAAAGGCTATTTTATTTCTGATGTTCCATCCCTTATCATCACCCACCTTACCGAGGTGGTAAAGTTGAATGCTCCCACACTTTTGGGCAGGCAGGAGCTTTCTGCAATGCTTGAGGAGACCGCAAAGAGTGCCCCTGCTGTTGTAGAGGAGGTCAGAGGACTTCTTTCCCTGGGCGAGATTCATAAAGTGATTCAGAATCTGCTTAAGGAGCAGGTCTCTGTCCGGGATATGGTCACTGTATTAGAGGCGCTGTGCGATGCTGCACCCAAGTCAAAGGATATCTTGTTCCTCACCGAAAAGACACGGCAGGCATTGGCCCGCCAGATCACAGCATCACAGCTTTCCAAGGACCGGAAGCTGCATGTTATCAGCCTCTCTCCGGAACTGGAGCAGGTTATTTCAGAATCTAAGACTTTGGATATAAATCTTGAGAAAAAGCTTTCCGATGCGGCACTTAAGCTTGCTGGAGAGATAAGGGCAAAGGGCTTCAAGCCTGTGCTTCTGTGCATGGAGCAGTCAAGGCCGGTGGTTAAAAGGGCAGTGCCGCAGCTTTGTGTCATGTCGGTGCTGGAACTTGCTGATGGAGTTCAGAATGAATTCCATGGACAGTTGGAGATACAGGATAACAACTGATGGAATATTTTGAGGAATCCGGGCTGGATTACAATGCTCTTCTGGACAGTATCCGGCAGAAATATGGTCAGCATATCCACATCATGAACCGTAAGAAGGTGATGCTTGGTGGCATCCTTGGCTTCGGTAAGAGAGAGGGGTGGTGTGTCACAGGCTATGTAAGCGATTCCGTATTCCAGAACAGAGTTTCCGATACAGTTCCCGAGACCTTGAAGAAGCTTTCGGAGCTCCTTGAGAAAAACGATTTCTCATCATCATATATCCGCCGGATAACTTCGGCACTGGAAAAATCATGCCACGAGGAAAGTCTTAAAAGCTGGGGCTATGTGATCAAGCAGACCCGGGATATGATTTGCAGTGATATTGCCACATATCATAGTAAAAAACTTTATATTCCTGCGGTAACTGCTGTTATAGGGCCTTCCGGAGTAGGCAAGACCACAGCGGTGGCAAAGCTTGCGGCCAGTCATCTCAAGGCCGGAAAACGGGTGGGAATAATCTCCACCGACAAGTATAAGATCGGGGCCGATGCTCAGATCACTGCTCTGGCGGCGGGAATGAATATTCCTGTTGCCTCTGTGGGAAATCCTGCAGGAATGAGACAGCAGATTGAGTTCTGGAGCTCAAAGGCAGACAGGATAATCATAGATACAGTTGGCCGCAATCCCCGGGATTCAAAGGCTTTGATAGGAGTGGGCGATATTCTGGGCGGCTGTGGCCGGGATGTGGAGAAACTTCTTGCTGTAAGTGCAACTACCAAGGCATCTGATCTGTTTGAGATTATAGGACAGTTCAATATGCTGAACTTTGATGCTGTCATCTGTACAAAGATGGACGAGACATATCATGCGGGAAATGTTATAAGTGCTCTGCAGCAGACAGGAAAGAGCCTGGCCTACATAACCGTGGGACAGAAGGTGACCTCCGGGATAGAGGTTGCGAAAAGCGAGAGAGTGCTTGAATTTCTTGAAGGATTTGATGCAGTATAGTGAGGTAATATGAAATATAAAAAACCAGTTGTAGAAAACCCGGAAGAAGAACAGAGAATCTGGGCTGAATATAAAAAAACAAAATCTATCGAGCTTAGGAATTATATCGTAAGCAAATATGCGCCTCTGGCAAAATTCGTGGCAGGCAGGCTCTCTATCGGAATGCCTCCCAGCGTGGATTTCGGAGACCTGGTGAACTGCGGTATTGTAGGACTTCTGGATGCGGTGGAGAAGTTCGAGCCGGATAAGAATGTCAAGTTCAAGACCTATGCCATAACCCGTATCAGAGGTGCAATATATGATGAGCTGAGAACCTTGGACTGGGTGCCCCGTTCCGTACGGCAGAAGGCCCGTGAGATAGAGGAGGCAGTCCGCATAACCGAGGAGAAGCTGGGACGCTCTGCTACAGACGAGGAGGTGGCTGATTGTCTTAAAATCTCTACCGAGGAGTACCGGGAAGCTGTGTTTAAAGTCAGCTGTACCTCTATCCTTTCCCTGAATGATTTAAGAAGCAACAATAAAGGGGATGACAAGATCTCCCTTATGGACAGCCTTGAGGCTCCTTCCAGCCTGAATCCTGATGTGATAGTGGAGAAGGCAGAGATGAAGCGGGTTATTGCCGAAGCTATCAAGGAGCTTCCTGAGAAAGAGCAGAAGGTTCTGGTTTTATACTATTATGAGGAACTTACCCTCAAAGAAATCGGCAAGGTCCTCGAAGTCACCGAATCCCGTGTGTCGCAGCTCCATACCAAAGCCATAACCAGGCTCCGGGCCCGGCTTACCAACTCAAGGCGTGGAATTATTTAAGCTTTTTAAGAGCCTGCTCAGCTATAGTCCGCTCATCCCATGGAATCGGTCCATCCTTATAGATGATGGTGGACTCGTGTCCTTTTCCCAGCAGAAGTATAGTATCTCCTTTCTTTGCCAATGACACTGCTTTCTCTATGGCTTGGGTCCGGTCTGGAATTTTATAAAGATTCTTCCTGTCAAACTCAGGTACAACTCCCGCTGCAATATCGTCAATTACACCCATGCTGGTCTCGCCCCGGGGATCTTCGTCCGCAAGAATAAGGATGTCGCAGTATTTGGAGGCAATCTCACCCTGGATAGGGCGCTTCTCGGTATCCCTCTCACCGGCCGATCCGAAGAGAGCCATAAGACGTCCTCTGCAGGATGCCCGCATCATAGGGAACAGCTTTGTGAAGGCCCCCGGTGTGTGGGCATAATCTACAATCACATCAAAGTCCTGTCCCATATCCACAACTTCCATCCTTCCTTTCACCGATTTGATGGAGCTGCTGAGGGCAAACACCTTCTCAGGCGCAATTCCGGTCATCTTGATCACAGCCAGGGCAGTGGCCATAAAGTTCTCCACATTGAAGAGCCCAGGTATATTTATGCGGCATGGATAAGCCTTTCCTTCGTAGACCAGCTTGAAATCGGTGCCGCTGTTATCAGCTTTTATGTCGGTTGGATATATGTCCAGATCTTTGGCTGAACTTGGATCAAGTGCATAGCGGTAGACCGGCACCTTGGAGACCTCTGTGAAATGAGGTGCAAACCTGTCTGCGGCATTCACTATGTTGAACACTCCGGCCTTCCGGAACAGGTTGGCCTTATCGTCTGCATATTTCTCTATGGTACCGTGGAACTCAAGATGCTCGTGGGTGATGTTTGTCAGTATTCCGGCCTGGTACTTCACGTCGATAAGGCGCATGGTCCGTTCCGAAAGGCCGTGGGATGTGGACTCGAGGGCTGCATACCTGCACCCCTTCTGCACCATCTCGTCCAGTATCATCATCACCTCCGAGGATTCAGGGGTGGACTGCCGGTATGGATTCTTTGCTATCGAATCACCGTCGGAATATGCCACAGTGGAAAGAAAGCCGGTCTTCTCTCCCAGCATGTTGAGCATCTGATAGAGGAAATAAATTGATGAGCTCTTGCCGTCTGTTCCGGTGACTCCTATGACTTTAAGCTTTGATGACGGGTCGTCATACAGCGCGCAGGCAAAGGCCGACATTGTTCTCCGGATATTGCCGCAAGTGACATAGGTGACCCCTTCTGACTGCTCCTGGGGCATTTTTGAGGAGAATATGACAGTGGCTCCGTTTTCTATGGCAGAGCCTATGAATCTGTTCCCGTCAGTATGGATTCCATCAAAGGCAAAAAAAGCAAAATCCTTTCCTGCCCGGCGTGAATCGTAGGTCACTCCTGCAACAGGAATATCTGTAGCACCGATCACCTGATCAATATTGCAATGTTTCAGCAAATCCGATAGTTTTTTCATGTATAATATGTTATCAATATTAGTGGAAATCTTCAAGGTTTGGAGGGAATAATGTATACAGTCTGTGTCGAGGATTGGTTTGCGGCGGCCCATTACCTAAGGAACTATCATGGCAAATGCGAGAATCCCCATGGTCACAACTACAGGGTCAAGGTCTATGTCTCAGGAAAAAATCTGGACAAAGGGGGGATGCTCATAGATTTCTCAGTTCTGAAAAAGCACCTTAAGAGTGTGCTGGAGACTCTGGATCACCATGACCTGAACAGCACTCCTTACTTCACGGAGCAGGAGCCCAGCGCCGAGAACATAAGCCGTTACATCTTCGATTCCCTTAAAACCCTTCTTCCCTCCGGTATCCGCATGGCAGGAGTGGAGGTGTTCGAGACCGAGAAGAATTCTGTGCTCTACCGGGAGGATGCATGAAACTTTTCCTTATCTCCGATATCCATGGCAACGACAATTTCGATTCTATAAAAGATAAATTGGCAGAGGCCGACCTGGTGCTCTGTGCCGGGGATTTCACCATGTTCCTTCCTGCAGAGGAAGGGCTTAGGGTGGCAGAAAAACTGGCATCCTTGAACCCGGCCACCTATATGGTCTGCGGCAACTGCGACACCCCCGATCTTGATGGCATTCTTTTAGAAAAAGGTCTTTCTATCCAAGGTAGGAGCGCTGCTTTCAGCAAGGGCTCGGAACGCTATGTGCTGGCTGGTATCGGAGGCTCCCTCCACACACCCCGGCCCACACCCAACACCTGGTCCGAGAACGACCTGGTGGAGGTGCTCCGTTCTTTCCAGGAGACTCCTGACATCATAGTATCCCATCAGCCTCCGTACGGAGCTGGGGACACTGTCATGAAGACACTGCATGTGGGAAGCAAGAAGCTTACCGAATATCTGCGCAAGAACAGCCCTGTGATGTGTCTCTGCGGCCATATCCATGAGGCTGCCGGCATATTCAGGATAGGGCAGACCACAGTGGTGAACCCCGGCTCCTTCAGGGAAGGGCATTATGCATTGGCCCAGTTGTCCGGAAGAGAGTGCACCGTCACCTTATATTAATAATTATCTCATTGATTTATATTAATCTTTACAGTAATATATAATCGGAGGCTTATATGCTTGAAGATTATAAACTGGAACTTGCACAGCTTAAAGATGAAATATTAGAAACCTGGGGGCATCTTTGACTCCGAAAGGATCGAGAAGGAGATAGCAGACCTGGAGGCCAAGACAGCAGTGGAAGGCTTCTGGAACAACAGAGAAGAGGCCGAGAAGGTCATGGGGGAGATAAAGAGGAAAAAGGATCTCATAAACCCATGGAAAGAGCTCAAGGGGCTTCTTGATGATACTGTGGACCTGTACGATCTGGCTATGGCAGAGAAGGATGAATCCTTTGAGGCCGACATAGCATCAACTATAGAAAAAATGAAAAACGAATACAGCCGGCTCCGCACACTGGCACTGTTCAGCGAAGAGACAGACGGCTGCAATGCATTCGTGACCATACACGCCGGTGCCGGCGGAACCGAGGCCTGCGACTGGGCCAGCATGCTGTACCGCATGTACACCCGGTGGGCAGAGCGGCATAATTTCAAGGTGGAAATTGCAGACCTGCTGGAGGCCGAGGGTGGCATCAAGTCGGTCACCATCCAGGTGGAGGGGGACTATGCTTACGGCTACCTCAAATGTGAATCGGGAATCCACCGTCTGGTGCGCATATCCCCCTTTGACGCCAACGCCCGCCGGCACACCTCTTTCGTTTCAGTTTATGTATCACCTGTCATCGACGACAGCATAGAGATTGATATAAAGCCGGAAGATATCAGAATCGATACCTACCGCTCCTCCGGTGCCGGCGGCCAGCATGTAAACAAGACCGACTCCGCAGTCCGGATAACCCACTTCGAGACAGGCATTGTAGTACAGTGCCAGAACGAGCGGAGCCAGATCAAGAACCGGGCAATGGCAATGAAAGTCCTCCGTTCAAGACTGTATGAATACTACAAGGCAAAGCAGGAAGAAGAGAAGGAGAAGAATGCCCAGGAGAAGAAAGAGATGGCCTGGGGAAGCCAGATCCGGTCCTATGTTTTCCAGCCTTATACCATGGTCAAGGACCACCGTACCAAGGCCGAGGTGGGCAATATCCAGAGCGTAATGGACGGAAACATCGATTACTTCATAGAAGAATACCTTAAGCTGCTTTGGCAGAACAAGGAGAACAGCTGATTTTCCGATGGTCAGGAAGCTGCTTCTTATTACATTCATATTAATTCCTCTTTTTGCTTCCGGAGTGGAGGACAAGGTGCTCAGGGATTCCTCCAGCCAATGGAATGTGCTGGTCACCGACCTTATCTGCAACAGCACCCAGGAGGATGCTCCATATATGAGCCAGATCCTGAGCGGCGCAGTGTACCGCAGCCTTTCTGTGATCAAGAAGCACAGGATGAGCGACGAGGAGATTGCTGCAAGGCGGGAAGCAATAAAGAAGGAATATGTGGATGAATGCCAGAAGGCACTTTCAAAAAGCTATCAGGAGTATGATGCTCTTCTTTTCAAGGAGAGTGACCTGAAAGCCAAGACCACCTTGAAATCAACTATCGCCAGGGACAAGAGAATGCTCCGGAAGGCCAACAGGAAAAAGCTTGAGAAGATATATGTGCTCCGGGAACGGGACATTGTTTTCCTGAATGAGTCAGAGGATAAGGATACAGCTATCAGAGGTCCGGTGGAGCTTGCAACCAGAGCTAAGAAGGATAACCTGGACTACATAGTCTGGGGTTCCATGATGCTGGTTGAGGATGTGATTGTGGCTGATATAAGCCTTTACAGCAGCCTGCTTAAGAAAGACCTTGCAAGCGTGCGGGTGACCGGTGATTTCGATACAATATTCCCGGAGCTGGACAAAGGGCTGGATGCCTTATATTCCGATATGCTGGGTAAGCCCTGGTCAAAAATAAATGTAACTGTCAATGATCAGGATGTTGATGTCTTTGTGGATGGAGAATTTGTGTCGGCAGGATCTCTTTCCCACATTATTCTGGAACCGGGAGAGCATGTAATTATGGCAACCGGAAACAATAAGAGCGAAGATGTCAAGGAGATAAGGCTGGAGGAGAATCAGTCAGTCGACATCGACTTCAGGGTGGAGCCGGTCCAGTCAAAGCTGTTTGCAGTCTCTTCTTTCCCGTCAGGTGCCGATGTCTATTATAATTCTATATGGCAGGGAAAAACTCCTATGCTTTTAAACGGGGCTCAGGGCGAGGTGGTCCTCTCCATGGACGGATATCAGAACAGCCGTGTATTCCTGGAGGATATCGATGGCAACACATTGGACTTCTTCCCTAAAAAAGAGGTGTTCAACAAGGATGATTACCTTCTGGATAAGAGGAACGACTTCTACAAGAACCTGACCTGGTTTGTCCTCTCAATCCCTGTGGCTTTCTTCACATATGCCAACTACCTTGCTTACGACGACCTTCATGAGCGGGCAAAAGGAACCGGCGACAGCCACGAGATCCACCGCACCAAGAGAATCAGCACCTACAGCCAGTACGGCTACTATGGGGCTCTGTTCTTATCGGTGACTCTGTTTACAAATGCCATGTTCTATCTGAAGGATTACATAATTGCAGGACAATCATACAACAACGACAGGAGAAAAAAATGAAATCATTAGGAAGTCTGCTTAAATCGATTTTCAAGACCAAGACCATAGATGAGAGTGCTTTTGAGGATATAGAGGATGCCCTTATAGAAGGGGATGTGGGAGCATCTGCGGCAGTTGCCATTGTGGATGAGCTGCGCTCTGTGGCGAAGAAAGAGAAGATTACCGATTTTGATGCCCTGAAGGAAGCTCTCTACCAGATCCTGGACAGCCGTATCAAGGAATACGACTTCAGGCTTAACGATGGCATCAATCTGTTCCTGTTCCTGGGTGTGAACGGAGTGGGCAAGACCACATCGATCGCAAAGCTGGGAAAATACCTTCAGGATCACACTGACAAGAAAGTTGTGTTTGCGGCAGGCGACACTTTCCGTGCGGCAGCTATCGAGCAGATTGCACTTCACGGAGAAAGACTGGGAATAAGGGTCGTGAACCAGCAGAACGGATCAGACCCTGGTGCGGTGATCTATGATGCAATAGACAGCGTAAAGGCAAAAGGAGAGGATGTAATCCTGGCTGACACAGCAGGAAGAATGCACAACAAATCAAACCTTATCAAGGAGCTTCAGAAGATTGATAAGATAATCCTGAACAAGATCCCTAAGGAGAATTACAAGAAATTCATCGTCATAGATGCAACCACAGGACAGAACGGACTTTCCCAGGTGGAGATATTCAACGAGGCTCTGGCACTGGATGGCATCGTTCTTTCCAAATACGACTCTGCCGCAAAGGGCGGCATTCTTCTTTCCATCTCAGGCAAGCTGGGAATCCCGGTAGCCTTTGTAGGCACCGGCGAGAAATACGGCGACTTTGCACCGTTTGATAAAAAGAAATATCTGGAAGGGCTGCTTGCGACCGATTAGTATCCTCCTTTTCTTTCTTACCTCCTTCTCTCTTTCTGCCGAAAGCTGGTTCGTATCCAACAGCAGCGGTATGCTCTTTGAGAAGATTCATGCTGCAAGGACAGGTGAGTACGAGTGGTATGCCCGGGTGGATGACAACGGGGACCAGGTGGTCAAGGTTCTTTACGACCGTACCGGCCGGGAGGTCAAGCGGTGGGATATCTTCAAGAATAACGGCTCTGTGGAGCGTGAGGTCTTTACCGAAGGCAATTCCAGGACTATCTCTGAATTCCAGAACCAGCGGGTAATGAAGGAGACCTTCTATACCGGCACAGAAATCACAGGGACAAACATATATCTCTATGACGGAAACTTCCTGCAGGAGATCCGGGAACTGGATGCATCCGGCAATATAAAGAACAAGGTCGCTCTTAAGCGTGATGCCTCAGGCCGTATTTCCGGGGCAGATTTCACCTATGGAAAGGAGAGCTACACCAACCATTACATCTTCTCAAGGGGCAGGCTTATAATGGAGTGGCACGGCATCGATTCCCAGACAGGAACATCGGTGCGCTACAGCCAGGAGGGAATCCTTCTTAACACTACCCGATGGGAAGAGGGGCGCAAGGTGTGGGAAGAAAAGTTTGAGTACACAGATAAATTTCTTTCAGGCTCTGTTGCCAGGGAAGTTGTGACAGGGGAAAAGACATCCAGGAAATATGACAGCGCAGGAAACATCACATACCAGGAAGATACAGTGGATGATGAGGTGGTCTATAAGATGTTCTGCTTCTACGACAAGGATTCCCACCTGATAGATAAGACCGAGGTTCAGAACAACCTGATGGAGCGCAGCAGATACAGATATGAAAATGACCGGATGGTGCAGGAGGAGCAGTATAAGAACGGAAAGCTTATCCGTATCATCAACTATGCATCGGCAGAGAATTATACAATTGACACTTACATAGACAATGTTCCGGTGCTGCGGAATTATTACATAAAGCATAGAAAAGTCAAGAAGGAAGAATGGGAAAAACAAGGCATAGGTGGATAACTTTCCTCTCTTCCAGGTATCTGTGGGGAGGGGAACGGGACAGCAAGAACGTGACTCAGATACTGTCAGCCCTGGGGCTGGCTGCAGGAGTTCTTACTCTTATCACTGTCATCTCTGTCATGAACGGTCTCCAGATGGGTTACATCTCCTCTATCCTTGAGATAGGCTCATACCATGTCCGTATCGATGCCGATGATGTCCCTGCCGAGTTTGAGGATGCAGTCCGCCATGAGCGGGGTGTGAAAAGCTGTGTCCGCTTTGCCGATATCCAGGTTCTTTCCCAAGGTTCTCTTTCCCGCATGAGCCCTATAAATGTGCGGTGTGTGGATCCCGATGCCGCCGCTTCGGATTCAGGCTTCATCCAGCATCTTAAGATAACTGGCGGAGCCTTTAACCTTAAGGGGGCCGACAGTGTGATAATGGGCAGCGAACTGGCCAGGTATCTGCGGCTTAAAGTTGGTGACAGCTTTGTGGTGATGGCTCTTTCCGGGGAAACCTTCAACTCCCTTAAACCGAAAAATATAGATTTCAAGGTTACTGGCATATTCAAGACCGGCTACTACGAATATGACCGCAATCTGGCCATCATGTCACTGGAGAGCGTCCCGATGCTCCAGAGCGGTCCTGCAGATTTAAAGCTGGGAATAAAAATCAACAACCTGTACCGTGACAAGGCCATAGTCAACCGCCTTTCCACAATAACCGGCGCACAGGCAGTCTCCTGGCGGGAATACAACAAGGCATTCTTCAGTGCCCTTCGGATGGAAAAATATGCCATGATGTTCCTTATCTGCCTTATCTTCGTGGTCATCGGCGTCAATATCTACAACTTCATGCGCCGTTCAGTCTCAGAGAAGATTGAGGATATCGCAGTGCTCTATTCATTGGGAGTGAGGGAGCAGGATATGAGACGCATCTTTATCACCGAAGGTGCTTTCGTGGGACTTTTAGGAGGAACTTCAGGGGTTGCCCTGGGGCTCCTTATCTCCATAAATCTGAATGCAATATTTGCAATAGCGGGCAAGGTGGTCTCCTGGCCGGGACAGGTTTTCTCAAAGCTTTTCGGCGGTCTGTTCGACTTTGCGGGGGTGCAGTTCCAGCTGTTCTCCCCGGCCTACTTCTACATCCAGGAGGTGCCGGTCCAGGTCATGTTCAGCGAGGTTATGTTTGCATTCTTCTTTGCCTTCTTTGCGGCGCTGGTATCTGCCTACCTGGCAGTAAAAAAGCTGGATGTCAAGAATCCGGCATCGGTCTTGAGGTGTGAATGATGAATATTCTGGAAGTCAAAAATCTGTGTAAAAGCTATAAGAACGGCGACGAAAAGCTTCAGATAATAAAGGATCTGAACTTCTCCCTCCCGGCAGGTAAACGGATGGTGATAACAGGCGAAAGCGGCTGCGGCAAGTCCACCTTCCTTAACATGGTGGGATCCCTGGACCAGTGCGACAGCGGCCGGATAATCGTGGACGGCACCGATATCACTTCACTTGATGCTGCGGGATTGTGCCGGTACAGGAACCACACCATAGGCTTTGTGTTCCAGTTCCATTATCTCCTGAAAGAGCTTTCTGCCCTTGAGAATGTCATGATTCCGGCAATGGTGGCAGGTCTTTCCAGAAAGGAAGCTGCTGATAGGGCTGCAGAGCTGCTTGAGAGCGTTAAGATGACCCACAGGAAAGACTTCTATCCATCCAGGCTTTCAGGCGGCGAAAGGCAACGTGTGGCAGTTGCCAGGGCATTGGTGAACAACCCGGTTCTGCTTCTGGCAGACGAGCCTACCGGAAACCTGGACCAGGACAACTCCAGGTTGGTGGAAAAACTTTTATTCCAGATTGTGGAAGAACGTAAGACCTCCCTTATACTGGTTACCCACGACCCAACTATAGCATCCCATGGTGACATCAGGGTCAAGCTTGAGAAGGGGAAATTCATCGAGCTATGATCCGGCGCTTCTCCCTGTTCTACGCATTCAAGACTCTCTTCAGCAAAAGCGGTTCCGGGGCATTCCGCCATATCAGGGGTGCCATAATCGGAGCAGCCATAAGCATTATTCCGCTGGTGGTGGTGCTGGAGATCTCCGACGGCATGATGCAGGGAATTGTGGACCGGTACATGGAGATAAGTAGCTTTCACATGCAGGTGACATTGGCAGATAAAGAGGCAGTGGAGAAAGAGGATGAACTTCTTGAGAAGATACGCAATATCGGGGGTGTGACATATGCATTCCCTTACACTCAGGGAGGAGGAATCCTTTATGGAGAGAAGGGAAGGACAGGAATCACGGTCCGTGGAATCCCTGACACTCTTTTCAAGGAGGATGAAGGCTTCCGCCGTTACATAACAGTCAAGGAAGGGGAGTTTGATCTGTCGGAGCCTGACAGTCTTATAATAAGCACCGAGACAGCCCAGCGCCTTAAGGCTGGTGTAGGGGACGAGATAAAGCTCCTTACCGCAAAGGTCATACCCGGCCGTCCTATGCTGCTGCGCCCTACACGGTTTACAGTAAAAGGAATCTACAGCTCTGGATATCAGGAACTGGATATGCTATCTGCATTCATCACCCAGGAATATGGGGAGAAGCTTTTCAAGGAAGATTCCAGCCGCATGATCGGTGTTAAAGTTGAAAGTCCTCATACAGGGCAGCTCTTTGAGGTGGCAGACGAGATCAGATACCTTTCCGACGGCCTTCAGGTGGCAACCTGGGATGTGCTCAACGACAGCCTTGTGGCATCCCTGAACACCACAAAGAAATTCCTGGTCTTCATAATGATTCTTATCATGGGAGTGGCATCGGTGAATATCTCTTCATCCATGATAATGATGGTCATCTCGAAACGGCAGGATATAGCACTGCTCAAGAGTGCCGGAGCCTCTGACAGCGATGTTTCCGGCATATTCGTCCTTACCGGCCTTTTCATCGGCATCTGTGCCGCCGCCCTGGGCACTGCCTTCGGTATTGCGGCTGCCATCAACATAAACGAGATCATCGACTTTATAAGCGCAGTGCTCCACTTCGACCTGTTCGATGCAGATTACTACCTTGAGAAGATACCGGTGGAGTTGAGTTTGTATAAGCTCTCCGGGGCGGCGGCCCTGGCGGTGCTCTTCGCCGTGGTTGCATCCTGGCTCCCGGCACGGCGGGCAGGACGCATCAATCCGGTTGAGATATTCAGAAAGCATTAAAAAAGGAGGAATATATGCCATACATTGCAATCAAAGCCTATCCTAAGGATAAGGAAATCAAGAAGAGAGTAGCAGAAAGAATCAACCAGGTTTTCCTGGAGGAGTGGGGCTGCCCGCCTCAGGCTATCTCCATCTCTTTCGAGGAGGTTGCTCCGGAGAAGTGGGAGGATACTGTCCACAAGCCTGAGATTCTGACCAAGACCGACAAGATGTTTATTCTGGACGGCCAGAAGAAGTTCTGATCATACTTTAGGATAAAAAAAGGTGCTGCCTTTTACAGCAGCACCATATTCAGTCGGGCTGACCGAACTCGAATCGGTGACCCCAAGTCCCCCAGACTTGTACGCTAACCAACTGCGCTACAGCCCGATGTTTACTCTATTATAACCTTATCTTTCCTCCGGTGCCATGGGGAAGCCCTGGACCAGCTCGTCGCTCAGTGCCTCCTTGATATCGGTCACCTTCACGTCGAAGAAAAGGGCCTTTCCTGCCAGCGGATGGTTGGCATCCACAGTCACACCCTTGTCATCCACCTTTATTACAGTAAGGATGTAGGGAACATCATCAATGGCAGTCTCGAACTCCATACCGACTTTCACATCCTTCTGGACCTCGTTCAGTTCCTCATCGTCTCCCATCTTGCTCAGAAAGTTCTCCTTTGGCAGGGTGAATACCATGTTCTCGTCCCTGATTCCATATCCTTTCTCGGGTGGAACAGCCACAGAGAGGGTGTCTCCGACCTTCTTCCCGTCCAGAGCCTCCTCAAGGCCCTGCACTATATTCTTGAATCCGTGGAGATATGTCAATGTGTTCTTGTCCTCAAGGACTTTGCCATGCTCGTCCTTAAGTGTGTATTCAATTGTAACAACTTTCTTGCGCTCTACAATGGGTGTCTTCTTCTCTTTTGCCATCACTTTCTCCTAAGTGCCATGGTGCAGATTCTCTCGCACAGCTGACCGAATGATATTCCAACAGCTTTTGCCGACTTTGGCAAGAGGCTGGCACTGGTCATGCCAGGCAGTGTGTTGATCTCAAGCACAAACAGGTTTCCATCTTTGTCCAGACGGAAGTCCACCCTGCAGTAGCTCTCTATCTTGGCAGCCTTTGCCGCATCCATGGCAATCTGTCTCATCCTGTCCGACAGCTCTTTACTTATCGGGGCAGGGAAGATCTCCTCTGAACCTCCAGGCATATATTTACTCTGGTAGTCGAAAATCTCCGACAGCTTGGGGATGATCTCTCCAGCAGCCAGGGCCTGACCGTCCAGAACACCAACGGTGAACTCCCGTCCAGGGATAAACTGCTCCAGCATCACCTCTGTATCATAATTATACGCAAATTTGACTGCATTGTCAAAATCCTTTATATCCTTGACCACAGTCAGGCCTACGGTGGAGCCTTCCTTATTAGGCTTTACAACCAGGGGCAATCCCAGTTCTGCAACTGCTTCCTCTGCAGTCACAGGCATCATCATCCACTTGGGGGTTGGGACGCCGTTGCGCACAAACAGTGTCTTGGTTATATCCTTGTCCATGCAGCAGGCGCTGGAGGTGTGGTTAGGTCCTGTGTAGGGGATTCCCATAATGTCCAGGAAGCCCTGCATCATGCCGTTCTCGCCATTGCCCCCATGAAGAGCCAGGAAGCATACGTCCCGGTCCTCTAGCTTTCCGCTCTGGATTACAGGCAGGAGCCCGTTCTTCATCATCTTGAGGCCGTTTATGTCTGGTGGCAGCGGCTTTATGGTGTTGCTCATGAATGCAGCCTCATCCTCCGGTCCTATCAGTCCCATAGCTGTATCGATGGCTATGACATCGTGTCCCAGCTCCTTAAGTGCCTTGTAAACCTGTGATGCGCTTGATATGGAAACATCACGCTCGGAGCTCTGTCCACCGAAAAGTACAGCTATCTTCATATTGTCCTCCACCTTTTATATCGGCAACTGAAAAGAGATATATAACAATATATTATATTGATTGAATATTAGCCAGTATTTTGGTATTATAAGAATGTAAAAAATCATTGAATCGAGGTAACTATGGCAGTTTCATCTCAGATTGTAGAATCCATGAAGAATTCATCCTGGATCCGCAAGATGTTTGAGGCAGGTGCAGAGCTTGCCGCAAAGTATGGGGCAGAGAATGTCTTTGACTTTACTCTTGGAAATCCTAATATCGAACCCCCGGCAGAGTTTGAGGAAACTCTCATCAATTATATAAAATCCCCGGCAAAGGGCAAATACGGCTACATGGCCAACGCAGGCTACCTGGATGTCCGCCAGAAGGTGGCAGACTATGTGGGAAGCATTGAGAAGGTTAAGATTCCTGCTAAGAACGTGATTATGTCATGCGGTGCAGCCGGCGGAATGAACTCTGTCCTCAAGACAATCCTGAACCCAGGGGACAATGTGGTGGTAAGCGCCCCTTTCTTTGCAGAGTACACCGCTTATGCCGCAAACCATGGGGGAAAGCTTGTTGCTGTGCCATGCAAGGATGACCTGGACCTGAACCTTGAGGGGCTGGAGAAGGCTATCGACAAGCACACCACTGCTATGATCATCAACTCTCCTAACAACCCATCGGGCCGGGTATATCCACAGGCAACCATAGATAAGCTGGCAGAGCTTCTCCGTAAGAAAAGCGTGGAGAATTCCCGGGCCATCTATCTTATCAGCGATGAGCCGTACAAGAAGATAATCTTTGACAGCAACACAGTGCCAGGCACATTCGCAGCCTACGAAAACTCAATAATCAGCACATCATTCTCCAAGGACCTCTCCATACCGGGCCAGCGGATCGGCTATGTGGTTGTAAGCCCCAAGGCCGAGGATGTAGGCCTGCTGATTGACGGCATAGTGCTGTGCACCAGAGTGCTGGGCTATGTGAATGCACCTGCTGTTATGCAGAAGGTGGTGGCCCAGATGCTTGGAAAGAGCGTGGACATCAGCTTCTACGAGAAGAAGAGAAACCGCATCTGCGAGATTCTTGGCAACATCGGCTATGAGTTTGTTAAGCCGGAAGGGGCTTTCTACCTGTTCCCAAAGGCACCGGGTGGAGATGACCTGAAGGCTGTGGACACACTGCAGAAGGAGAACGTGCTGGTGGTTCCAGGCCGCGGCTTCGGCGCACCTGGATACTTCCGCATCGCATTCTGCGTGGCAGATTCTGTAATCGAAGGCTCTGCAAAGGGCTTTGAGAGAGCATATAAGGCTTTAATCTGATTTTTTTGGAGTGTAACTATGGATTTTCGGAGTGTTGTTGCCCTGCTTGAAGATAAGGGCAAAGTTGTCCATGTTAAAAGTGAAGTGAATCCGGTTCATGAACTGGCTGGAATTGCCAAGAAGTTTGAGGGCAAGGAACAGGTGGTGGCTTTTGACCGGGTTAAAGGACAAAAATATCCTGTGGTCTGCGGATTGTGGTGGAACCGGGATATTATTGGCACTCTGTTCGGAGTCAGCGCAGGTGAGGTTCCTGGTTTATTCGCAGCTGCCGGTAAAAGCTTCCAGGAGCATCCGGTTCCACCTGTGGTTGTAGACAATCCACCTTGTCAGGAAGAGGTGACACTGACTCCAAATCTGTATGATCTTACAATACCTACATTGGCACTTGAGGATGGCGGCGCATATTTCAGCAACTGTGTAGTAATAGCAAAGGATCCTGACACCGGTGTGCGGAATACTTCTATTCACCGTCTTATGGTGACCGGAAAAAACAGGCTGGGACTGCTTATGGATGTGGGCCGTCATCTGCGCAGCTACTATGAGCGGGCAGAGGCCAAAGGACAGCCTCTTGAGATTACAATCAACAATGGTGTGGATCCGGCAGTTTATGTCTGCGCCACATATCCCGGCACCAGTATTTCCGATGATGAGCTTGGTGTTGCTGCCGCACTGAACGGCGGAGAACCTGTACGGCTTTCCCGCAGCAAGACTGTGGAAGTGGAAGGACTGGCCGATGCAGAGGTAGTGCTTGAAGGACGCATCCTTCCTAAGGTCAGGGAACCTGAGGGACCATTCGGCGAGGTTAGCGGCTTCTATGCGCAGCAGGATGACCGCTGGGTGGTTGAGGTGCTGGCTGTGACCAACAGGAAGAACCCTGTGATGTCTACACTGCTGCCTGGAAAAGAAGTATGGAATTCCGTAGGCTGCACTGCTGAGGCTGCAATCCTGGCCGCTGTGTCAAAGATGGTGGGCGGAGTAAAGAATGTGCACCTTTCCCATGGAAACTGCGGTTTCTTCGGCTGTGTGCTGCAGATGGAGCCCACACGGCCTGGAATGGGAAAAAACGCAATATTGGCGGCTTTCAGCGCATTCCCACCTATGAGCATGGTCACAGTGGTCAATTCCGATGTGAATATCTTTGATTCCGAGGATGTGATGCGGGCTATTACAACCCGTTGCAATGTGGCCGAGGATATGGTGATTATCAAGCATGCTGCCTGCCATGAGCTGAATCCTGCCACTGATTACGGAGTAGGAACCAAGTTCGGCTTTGACTGTACAGTCAAGCCTGGACAGGAGGCGCGGAACAAGAAAGTTGCTTTCCAGGACGTGGATCTTGGACAGTATGAGATAGTTTGATAAAAATGCGTATTATTGTTGGCGTGACCGGCGCTTCCGGCGTAATTATGAGTTATCACCTCCTTAAGGCTTTGAAGGTTGTTCCTGGATGTGAGACCCATTTGATTGCAAGCCGGGCTGCTAAGACAACATGGAAATGGGAGACTGAAAAGCCATTTTCTGAGTTGACTTCGCTGGCCGATGCTGTTTATGACGAAGATGATCTGGCTGCTGTTATTGCCAGCGGTACTTTTGTGACTGAAGGGATGATTGTTCTGCCCTGCAGTATGAAGACACTGGCTGGTATTGTAAGCGGTTATGCAGAGAACCTGCTGCTTAGGGCTGCTGATGTCTGCCTTAAGGAGAATAGGCGGGTGGTGCTTTGCCCCAGGGAAATGCCCTTTGGAAAAATCCACCTGCACAACATGGAGCAGGCAGCCCAGTATGGGTGCACAATTGTTCCACCTATGCTGACATTTTATAATGAGGCACAGACAGTGGAGGACCAGATTCATCATGTCATAGGAAAAGTGCTTATGCAGTTTGGGATTCAGTATGACAGAATGAAGCCCTGGAGAGGAAATGATTGAACTGACACTTGGGGAAGGAAAGTACCGTATAAGACTCAGGGCACTTGGAACAGGTGGAAAGGGACTGGTCGTGTTCCTGACCGGCGGGGAGAAACCTCATCTTGGAGGTGTGTCTTTGGCCGCAATCCCATCTGCAGATGCAGCAGAGCTTTCCCATTGTGACACCTGGGATGTGACCCTGCCAGGTCATAAAGATAAGGAGCTGGCCAGGAACATTGCCCGGCAGATATGCCTTGCTACAGGGGAGCCGGTTTCTGTCAGCATAGGCATCCATATAGACAATGCTTCCGGAGAAGATATAATGTGTTTTGGCCGGATGGCGGAAGAGATCAGTGAGAAATTTATAAAACAATATAAGGCTATAAAAAAGGAGATATGAAAATGTCTGAACTTGTATTATTGGGAGATGAGGCAGTCGCCTTGGGAGCGCTCCACGCCGGACTTTCCGGTGCCTATGGATATCCCGGCACACCATCATCTGAAATCCTTGAATATCTTATAAACGAGGCAGAGAAGACAAAGGCATTCAGAGCCACCTGGAGCAGCAACGAGAAGACTGCTTACGAAGAGGCACTGGGAACATCCTTTGCAGGAAAGCGGGCCATTGTGACCATGAAGCATGTTGGTCTCAACGTGGCAGCTGACCCATTCATGAACTCTGCTCTCCTTAAAATCAACGGCGGTCTGGTCATTGTGGTTGCAGATGACCCGGGTATGCACTCCTCCCAGGGAGAGCAGGATTCCCGCTTCTTCGCCGACTTTGCCAAGGTTCCATGTTTTGAGCCTACCAACCAGCAGGAAGCCTACGAGATGACCCGTGAGGCCTTTGACCTTTCAGAAAAATGGAAGGTTCCGGTGCTTATCAGAATGGTGACCAGACTGGCTCACTCAAGAGCTGTGATCAAGCCATGGGATAAGATCAGACCACAGAACCCGGTTAAGAAGACCGAGGACACAAGAGGCTGGAGACTTCTTCCTGCAATTGCACAGAAGCTGTGGATCGACCTTCTGGAGACAAACAAGGAGTTTGCTTCTTATTCCGAGAGCACAGATTTCAACAAGCTGACTATCAACCCGGACTATAAGAAGGTGGGAATCATCACCACAGGTCTGGGCAAGAACTACTTCAACGAGAATGTGGCAGATATGGGTGTAAAGCCATCCCACCTGCACATCGGCTTCTATCCTGCACCTGTGGAGAAGATCCGCAAGCTGGCAGAGAGCGTAGACAAAATTCTGATCATCGAGGAAGGATATCCTGTAATCGAGACCAAGCTGCGGGGTATCCTGCCGCAGAATATCACCATCGAGGGCAAGCTGGACGGCAAGGTTCCTATGACAGGAGAGCTTGATCCAGACGTGGTAAGACCAGCTCTTGGCCTTGAGAAGATTGCAACCAAGAAGGTGGAGGGACTTCCGGGACGGCCGCCGCAGCTGTGCCAGGGCTGTCCTCATGTGGACACCTACGAGGCTATCAACCTGGCTGTAAAGGACTATCCGCAGCACATTGTGGCATCTGACATCGGCTGCTACTCACTTGGCGCCCTGCCGCCATACAATGCAATCGAGACCATCATCTGCATGGGAGCTTCCATCGGAACAGCACAGGGAGCTGCAGAGGCAGGACTTAAACCTGCACTGGCAGTAATCGGCGACAGCACATTCTATCACTCCGGCCTTACAGGTCTTGTGAACGCAGTTGCGGCAAATGCACCTATCACCCTGATTATCCTGGACAACTCCACAGTTGCAATGACAGGTGGCCAGGCAACTATCCTGCCATCCAGTAAGCTTTATCCGCTGGTGATCGGCCTTGGAGCAGATCCTGAGCATGTAAAGACAATCGTGCCAGTCAAGAAGAACCTGGAGGAGAATGCTGCCATCATCAAGAAGGAGATGGAGTACGACGGACTTTCTGTCATCATCTCTGTCCGGGAATGTCTGGAAGAGGCTAAGCGGCGCATCAAGAGGGAGGCTCTGAAAAAATGAAATACGATATTATTCTTGCAGGTGTAGGCGGTCAGGGTGTACTTTCCCTGGCTGCAATCATAGCAAAGGGTGCCATGAAGGATGGCCTCCAGGTGCGTCAGTCCGAGGTTCACGGAATGTCCCAGAGGGGCGGAGCAGTAATGTCCCACTTAAGACTTTCCGATTCCAATATTTCCAGCGACCTGGTGCGCAAGGGAACTGCAAACCTGATCCTTGGCATGGAGCCTATGGAAGTGCTCCGCTATTCAGAGTTCCTGGCTCCGGATGGTGTCATCATCACTGCCAAAGAACCTTTCATCAACATTCCGAACTACCCGGAGATCCAGGGTATTTACGACAAGGTGAATGCATTCAAGGGTTCCCGGCTTGTTGAGTCTGTGGCTCTGGCCAAGGAGGCTGGAAACGCAAGGGCAGTGAACATGGTTGTTATCGGTGCGGCAGCATCAGTTCTTCCTGTGAAGGCAGAGACTCTTAAGGCTGCAATCAGCGAGCTCTTTGCAGCAAAGGGTGCCGACACTGTGGCAAAGAACCTTAAAGCCTTTGATTTAGGATTAGGAAAATAACAGATTTATGGCAGAGGTGAGTGTACTTAAAGAGAAAATCCGAACTGTTCTCCCGGATATCAGGGAACTGAAGCATCAGCTGCATCAGATCCCGGAGATTGCATTCAAGGAGTACAAGACCTCTGCCAAAATCCGTGAATATCTGGAACAGCTGGGGCTGCAGTTTCTTCCCACCACGCTGGGAACAGATGTGACAGCCCTGCTTGTAGGGGAAAAACCGGGTCCTGTGATACTTGTGCGGTCTGATATCGATGCACTTCCGATAGAGGAGGGCACTGGGCTGCCTTATGCATCTGTGCATCCCGGTTTTTCCCACGCCTGCGGCCACGACGGCCACATGGCAACTGTATTAGGTGCTGCTGCTGTACTTTCCAAGATGAAGGGCCAGATAGAGGGGACTGTGAAGTTCCTTTTCCAGCCTGCAGAGGAGAGCGACGCCGGTGCAAAATCCCTGGTGGAGGCTGGTTATCTGGAGCAGGAGCCAAAGCCTGATGAGGCCTATTCTTTCCATGGATGGCCCGGTATTCCCTTTGGCACTGTGGAGTGCTGCACAGGCCCTATCATGGCCAACACCGATGACTTTGAGATAACTCTTTCAGGCTCAGGAGGTCATGGGGCAATGCCAGAGAAGGCTCAGGACCTTATTGAGGCTGCATCTAAGTTCATCCTGGATATGAAGCAGTGCGCAAAAGAGCTTAACACTCCTGAGAACCCTGCTGTTATATCAGTATGCTCTGCAATAGGTGGCAGCACTTTCAATGTGTTTCCCGAGAAAGTTGTCCTGAAGGGGACATCCCGCTACCTGAGCGATGAGACAGGCAGCAAAATAAAGAAAGCAATGAGGGAATCTCTGGACAGGCAGATCCTTTCCATAGGTGCCCGGTACAATATAGCAACACCAAAGCCCGACTATGTGTCGGTGAATAACGATAAAGACCTTTACCAGCAGGCTGCCTCAGTGGCATCCAAGTATCTGGGCAAGGATAAATGGAACGGAGATGGAGTCTGCTCCATGTGCGGCGACGACTTCGGCTTTATTACACGTAAGGTAAGGAGCCTCTACTTCCATCTGGGGATGGGAGAGGAGAGCCCGTCACTGCATAACCCGGCCTACATGTTCAAGGATGAGGCTTTGGAAAGTGCCATCCTGATGATGTGCGGCCTGGTGCTTGAGCGGTAAATAAAAAATATAAAATAATTAATAATTCCCCTCGTATTTTTTCCCTATTTATGATACTTTTTTTTCGGGAAAGGGAGTCCATCATTATGAAACGCGACGACATTAAAAAAGTACTTATTATCGGATCTGGTCCGATTGTAATCGGACAGGCATGTGAGTTCGACTATTCAGGAACCCAGGCCTGCAAAGCGCTGCGTGAGCAGGGATACAAGATAGTCCTTGTAAACTCAAACCCCGCTACCATCATGACCGACCCGGTCATGGCCGATGCCACCTATATCGAACCTCTTAATGTGGAGCGGCTTGCCCAGATTATCGATAAAGAGAGACCAGATGCCCTTTTACCAAACTTAGGCGGCCAGACCGGCTTGAACCTGGCCTGCGAGCTGAGCAAGGCTGGAGTTCTGGACAAATATGGCGTAAAAGTTATCGGTGTAAACCTGGATGCGATAGAGCGGGGCGAGGACCGGGAAATCTTCAAGGAGACCATGAGGCAGCTGGGAATCGAGACCCCGCGCTCAGGAATCTGCCACACTGTCGCAGAGGCAGAGGCTATAGCTAACGAAATCGGTTTCCCGGTAGTTGTACGCCCTGCATACACCATGGGCGGTCAGGGAGGCGGTTTCTGCTACAACATCGAGGAGCTTCAGACCATAACCAGGAATGGCCTTGAGCTTTCCCTGACACACCAGTGCCTTATCGAGGAGTCTATCCTCGGCTGGGAAGAGCTGGAGGTGGAGGTGGTCCGGGACTCCAAGAACCAGATGGTTGCCATCTGCTTCATCGAGAACATTGATGCAGTGGGTGTACATACAGGAGACTCCTTCTGTTCCGCACCTTTCCTTACAATTGACAAGGAGCTTGAGAAAAAGCTCCAGGATATGGCGTTCCGGATTGTTGAGAAAATCGGCGTAATCGGAGGCACCAACGTGCAGTTTGCTCATAACCCCAAGACAGGCCGTGTAGTCATCATCGAGATCAACCCGAGAACATCACGTTCATCTGCTCTGGCCTCCAAAGCTACCGGATTCCCGATTGCCCTTATATCTGCCAAGCTGGCAGCCGGTCTTACTCTGGACGAGATTCCATACTGGCGTGACGGTACCCTGGAAAAATACACCCCGGGCGGAGCACCGGACGGCGACTATGTAGTGCTTAAGTTCGCTCGGTGGGCATTCGAGAAATTCCGTGGTGTAGAGGATTCACTTGGAACCTCCATGAAGGCAGTGGGCGAGGTTATGGCTATAGGCAAGACCTTCAAGGAGACCTTCCAGAAAGCTATCCGGGGCCTTGAGAACGGAAGAGCCGGACTGGGCTTTGCCAAGGACTTCAATAAAAAGAGCGCAGAGGAGCTGTGTGACATGCTCAAGGTTGCATCCAGCGAGCGCTACTTCCAGCTGTACGAGGCTATCAGGAAAGGTGTTTCCATCCAGAAGCTCCACGAGATCACCTATGTCAAGGAGTACTTCCTCCAGCAGATGAAGGAGCTGGTTGACTTTGAGGAAGAGCTTCTTAAAAATCCAGGACGTGTCCCGGCCGATGACATGCTTATCAAGGCAAAGAAGGACGGCTTCTCCGATAAGTACCTGGCTAAGATCCTCAAAATCAGCGAGAAGGATATCCGCAGGAAGAGGAACGAGCTTGGAATTAAAGAAGCATGGCTTGCAGTCCCTGTAAGCGGAGTGAAGAACGCAAGCTACTACTATTCAACATACAATGCACCGGACACATCCAAGGCATCAGACAACAAGAAGAAGATCATGATCCTGGGTGGCGGCCCTAACAGAATCGGACAGGGAATCGAGTTCGACTACTGCTGCTGCCATGCCGCAATGCAGCTTAAGGAGATGGGCTACGAGACCATAATCGTAAACTGCAACCCGGAGACTGTATCCACCGACTACGACACATCGGACAAGCTCTACTTCGAGCCTGTCACTGCCGAGGATGTGCTCCAGATCTACGAGAAGGAGAAACCTTACGGAATCATCGTCCAGTTCGGCGGACAGACACCTCTCAACATTGCACGGGAGCTTCAGGAGAGCGGCGTCAACATCCTTGGAACATCCATCGACTCCATCGATATTGCCGAGGACCGTGACCTGTTCCGGAAGATGATGGACAACCTCCAGATCCCAATGCCGGAAAGCGGCATGGCTGTTGACTTCGAAGAGGCAAGGAAGATTGCAGAGAGCATCGGTTACCCGATTATGATCAGACCTTCCTTTGTACTTGGCGGACGTGGTATGGAAGTTATTTATGACGAGGCTACCCTCAAAGAGTATGTGGAGAAGGCAGTTGGCGTCACACCGGACAGGCCGCTCCTTATAGACAGATTCCTCAAGAATGCCCTTGAGTGCGAGGCCGATGCCCTTGCAGATGGCGAGCATGTCTATATCCCTGCGGTGATGGAGCATGTTGAGCTTGCCGGCATCCATTCAGGCGACAGCGCTTGTGTTATCCCTCCTGTATCCATCGACCAGGAGCATCTGGACACCATCAAGAATTACACAAAGAAGATTGCAGAGTCCCTCCATGTATGCGGACTTATGAATATGCAGTATGCTATCGAGGATGGCAAGGTATATGTCATCGAGGCAAACCCCCGGGCATCCCGGACAGTGCCTCTGGTATCCAAGGTATGTAATACACAGATGGCAAGGCTTGCCACCCGGCTTATGCTGGGCGAGAGCCTCCAGAGCTTAGGACTTAAGGAAAAGGTTATCCCACACTTCGGTGCAAAGGAAGCTGTATTCCCATTCTCTCGGTTCCCTGGAGTAGACCCGATCCTTGGACCGGAGATGCGCTCTACAGGAGAGGTTCTTGGACTGGCCGACAACTATCCGCTGGCCTTCTATAAATCACAGGAGGCTGCAGGCTGTGCACTTCCTCATGCACCATCGCCATGGGAAAACAAGAAGGTGCTCATCTCCCTCAGCGACACCCACACACAGGAGGAGCAGGTGCTCACCATCGGAAAGACATTCAAGAAGCTGGGCTTCACAATCCTGGCCACCGAGGGTACAGCAAACTTCTACAACGACCACGGCGTAAAGTGCGACAAGGTGAATAAGATTGGTGAGGGAAGACCTGATGTGGTTGACCTTATCCTCAATAATGAAGTATGCTTGGCTATCAATACTCCGCGGGCAAAACGGAACTATGCCGAGGACAGGAAGACTATCCGCAAAGCCTGCCTTAAGTACAAGGTGCCATACATCACCACACTGGCCGGAGCGCTGGCTGCAGTAAAGGGTATTGAGGCTGTAAAGAACGGAATCGGCGGCGAGGGCGGGGTCAAGAGCCTCCAGGAGTACCACGCGCAGGTTAAGTGATACACACGGGCAATAGCGCAGTTGGTAGCGCGCAACGTTCGGGACGTTGAGGTCGGCGGTTCGAATCCGCCTTGCCCGATTTTTTTATATTCAGTTTAATTTCTTTTCAATCATGCTTACAAGCTCTGTAAGCGAGATATTAAAAAAAACAGCAAAATTGTACAGAATGGTAAGTGAGGGTATTTTCTTTCCTTTCTCAATCTCGGAAATATATACCTGATGTGAGTCTATTGCATCGGCCAACTTCTCCTGAGAAACACCTTTCTGCTTCCGCAAAGCCTTGATTGTCTCCGCAACAGCCATATTCATCTGCATAAATAAAGTATAAGGAGTTATAAATAAAAGCATTATAAGCTATTGTTTATAAAAGGAAAAAGTGATAGGTTTTTTGTAAGGAGGGAGTTAAGAATGAATTTACATTTTGAAAATAATGATTCGTGCTATCTTATTAAATTTGGTAAAAAAGATTATCTCGAGCAAATACAGAAAGGATTGATGCGCTTTACAAGACTTTCATATTACAGAGATTTTGAAAATGAAACATCGGATACGATGATAAGGGATGAAAAAGAGGGAGTTGGTATTAATTTTAATTCTGGGTCTAATATATCGATTATATTCAATCATCCTAGGTTACAAAAATCTTTGGATCTCTCAAATATTGTTTCAAAAGTTATAAGCTTTCCCAGTTGTAAAAAATATATTTCTTGTTTTTCTTATTTTACAGCGTTAGATGTTCATAATCATACATTGTTTTCAGAAAGAATGTTGAACGAGGAATATGATTCAATTCTTTTTATTATAGATTCAATTGGTTTTGTAAACGAAATAAAAAAGGCGACTAATAATTTTATTCTTAAACATGGGAAAGTGTCTTATTATAACCCCAAATATAATTTATATAATTTAACAGAATTTGATAAAACGGTAGATTATAAATACCAAAAAGAATATCGTTTTTCTATTGAAGCTATTACTAAACAAAATAGTAAATGTCAGAATGATTCTGAGTCAATAATAATACCATATCAGCCAGTTAATTCAGTAATAATTCCAATAAACGAGTTTAAAAATTGTTTTGAAATAATAGGAGATGAAAGATGAAAAAAAATTTAATTGTAGTATTAGTTTTATTTGTATCAATTGCAGCTTTTGCACAACAACAAGAGTTGAATAAAGCAACTTTGAATTTTCATCAAGCTATGAGGAGACTTGATATAAATGAAATGGATAAACTGCTTAAGAAGAATAAAGATAAAATTGATTTAAAAGGATTTCCTTACTTGGCTAACGATGTTGGAATAGCTGATATAAAAATAACAAAATTTTTAATAGAGAAAGGGGCAGATGTAAATGCACAAACCGAGTATGGAGACACTCCATTGATTTTTGCAATAATGTATAAGAAGTATGATGTTGTAAATCTGTTATTAGAAAATGGAGCTAAAAAAACTATTAATGCTAAAGGAACTGAAGGAAAAACAGCGTTATCTCGTGCTTTGGATAACTGTTTACGTTTTGCAATAAGTAAAGAAGATTATTTAATGATTGCAAAACTATTAGAAAATGGAGCTGATATCAATCAGGCTAATAACGCTACGTTTGTCTTTAATAATATATTGCATAGGAATGATGATTATGGTTATGATTTAGCAGAGCTATTTTTAAATAATGGAATTAATTTGGAAGTGGATCAATCTGGTATGTTGTTGAGTACGGCAAGAGGATATGAAAGACCAAATATTAAATTGATTAAACTTCTTTTAGCACATGGAATTAAACCTGGTTATGATGTCGATTCTTTTAATCTTTTACATGAGATATGTAGATCACAAAAGCCTCAAGATTATGATATTTTAGAACTATTTATAAATAATGGTTTAGATGTAAATAGTTATACAAACGAATCTTCTTCACTATTGATTACTACATTAAATTCAAAGAGCTTTAACAAAGCAGAGCTCTTAGTAAATAATAAGGCTATTGTAAATTGTATTGTAGCTGGGACAACTCCATTAATTATAGCTGTAAAAAATGGTGCACCCGCTGATATGATTAAAAAACTTTTAGATAATGGTGCTGATCCTAATACAGTAGAAGTTGTTTCAAAAAAATCTGCATTGGATTATGCAAAAAATAGAGGTGATAATACTATAATTAATCTTATTCAAGAAAGAATATAATACCATCTAATATCATAATTTATGATGTTCAACCCGTGACAAATTGTCACGGGTTTTTTATCTTCTCAGATTAAACTAACACTTTAATGACTTCTCAATAAATGTCTAGTAAAATTTAATTGTAGAAAAAGTTTTATGCAAGCTTGACTCCGTAATAATCTTCTATTGCAGCAAGAACTTCTTTGCTGGAGTGTTGCGTGATACATGCAATTGTTTCTACGGAAATATTAAATGTCTCTGCCTGCTCTTTGACAGAATCTACGGAAGAAGTATCTTCGCGGATAACTAACAGTTCATCTATGCGGACTTGATACAGTTTTGCAAGTATTACAAGGTTGTCAAGGCAGGGTAAAACTTTCTTTTCTGGGTTTTCCCAATTGTAGATTGACTGAGGGTTTTCCATGGAGAATATCTTCTGAAGTTTTGCAACAGAAAGGTTGTGCTGTTCTCTCAAGGATTTAAATCTTCTAGAGGTTTCTGCAACGTCAATTACTGGGATATTCATCATATATAAAAAGTACTAAAAATAGTGTTTGAAAGCAAGAAAAAAAAGGAGAAGAATAATGAAGAAAAAAACTGGTTTATATGCTCCACAAATTGACCGATATGTAGATCATTTTGATCATTCATTTTCTAGGCCATGTAATGAAAAATCACAGAAATTGCTTCTAAAACTATTTGAAATAATTGAAAAAATAGTTCCTGAATATGAGAATACTGGATGGCATTTATATTTGAAGGCAGATAGAGGACCAATCAGCAAATTTGCCAACTACCAGGATATGCTGGATGAAGGAGAAGTTAAGAATCGAAAAGAGTTCATTGATTATTGGCATGAATGGTATCCTGATAAAACTGTATGGTATTCCTTTTCTGCTAAGCATGAGGAGAATTTTTATGCTATAGCTTTAAATAATAAACTTATCGCAACTATGGGGACATTCGATGATGATGATAAGCCATCTTGGGAAGATTATTCACCTTTGATTAAATGGATTATTGATGCAGTAGAAAAATGCGTGGAAGAATTGAAGATTGGGACCTATAATACTCGAGTAAAAAAAGAACTTCCTTATGATTTGCGTACCGGAACAATAAGTCGTAAAGATTTTTGGAATATTTATCCTGAAGAAAAAACTGACTATTTTAAAGATCTTTCTCAGAAAGAAATAGATGAGTTTGTTGAATTTGTAAATAATCAGGATAGTACTTCTCATGCTCCGAAGGAACGAATTAAATCCATGACAGCTCATGACTTCTATACTTGGTGTTCCCTTGGATATAAGGCAAACAAGTATAAACGTCTTAAAGGTTTTACAGTAAAGAAACAGTATCTTAATCATGCTGATGGCCGGGACGAAGGTTTACGTGATATTGACGAATATTCCCCGGAAGCTTTTCATGATTGGCTCCACAATAGAAACACAGGAGGGCACCCATGGGAAGTATGCAGAGGCGGTAACTCTACTCATATTGCATTATATGTACATGAGGACGAGAAAGGGTATTATGCAAGCCTGGCTGGAAAAACCTGGGGAAAATCAGTAGAAACAATTAAATTCTACCTGGCATTGATTCATAATAACATTCCTGTGTACTTGTGGGATGCAGAAGGACTTGTTGCAAGAGTTCTAGGAAAAGATTGTATAGGAATTGTTCCACATTATATCTTCCCACGATACTGTGAAGTCTGTTTTCCAGATGAAAAGATTCTGGATTTTATGAATCTGCCTTATGAGCATGATATTGCAAACGCAATCATAGCAAAAGCTAAATGGCAGGACCTGCTAGTAACAAAGTTGAAATAAACAGGAGGACTATGACTGCAGATACACAGATTAAGCTTTTTGAATACAAGAAAGTACGTACGGTTTGGGATGAAGTCACAGAAGAATAGTATTTTTCTGTGGTTGATGTGATTGAGGTGCTGACTGATTAAACTTAAACATCGTACAACTGAAATAGTTCTGAGAAAGTCACATAAAAGTCACTGTAAAGTCACACTAAAATTAAAATATATGCTATAATGCAAGTATGAAAGAGCTTGATTTTGAACAATATATCCGTGAGGGTGAGCCAGACCGGAAAGAAAAAAGCATAGCTTGGTCTATAGCCACAGGACTTCAGCAGGTTGATGGTCTTACCCCTTCTCCTTACCTATATTCTCTTGCAAAACGTAATATTGAAGGCGAAATCACTATCGAGGAAGTAAGGCAGTTAATTGAGAGCTATTATGAATCAAAAGGTGTTCGTACTGCGGAAGAAGAGAAAGAAAAGGAGGCAGATGATGTTTCCTCCAGAATAAATGAGCTGATAAGAGAGAAGTCTTTCAGTTTCAATCTTAATCAACTTCTTTCAATTCATGAGCATCTGTTTAAAGGAGTTCTGTTCAATGTTAAGGCCGGTAAATTCCGTGACTACAATATCACTAAAAAAGAATGGGTTTTAGATGGTGATACAGTTTTATATGCTCCATATGATTTGATTAAGGCATCACTGGAATATGATTTTGAAATAGAAAAAAAATTTGATTATTCAAAGCTTTCCCCCGAAGAAGCTGTTGCACATATTACTCAGTTTGTTGCCGGCATATGGCAGATTCATCCTTTCGGAGAGGGAAATACAAGGACTACAGCAGTTTTTATAATAAAATATCTTAGAACTATTGGTTTTATAATTGGCAATGAACCTTTTGAAACATACAGCTGGTACTTCCGAAATGCTCTTGTACGTGCAAATTATACTAATATTCAGAAAGGTATTTATTCTGATTTAACCTATCTGGAACGTTTTTTTAGAAACCTTCTGTTGGGTGAACATAATGAACTGAAAAACAGATTTACCCACATTCGTTATAGTGAAAAAAATATTGTAAAGCCACATAAAAGTCATAGTAAAGTCACAGTAAATTTAACAAAGGTGCAGCAGGATATCCTTAAGGCTATAGCCAAAGACAATAATATTTCACAAAATGAACTTGCTCAAAAGCTTTCACTTGCCCGCGAAACGATTAACCGTAATATGAAAAAGCTTAAAGACCAAGGCATAATAAAGCATGTCGGAGCAGATAAAAACGGCTACTGGGAAATTCTTTAATCTTATGTTATACTCGTCCTGGAGGTACTATTATGACAAACATTCCATATATCGACCTGCATTGCCATCTTGATGGCTCCATCACTCTTGATATTGCCCGGAAATTGGCGGCGCTGCAGAATATTGAGCTTCCTGCTGATGATGCGGAGCTTGAATCAAAGCTTTCGGTGCCTGAGAGCTGCGAGAGCCTTAATGAGTTCCTGGAGTGTTTTGCCCTCCCATGCTCCCTTATGCAGACCAAAGAGGGAATAACAGAGTCTGTCCGCCTGGTGCAGGAGAAGAACAAGGAGCAGGGGGTGGCATACCTTGAACTCCGGTTTGCACCACAGAAGCACTGCGACAAAGGGCTTTCCCAGACCCAGGTGATTGAGGCGGCACTGGCTGGATTAAAACAGTGCGACCTGCACACAAACCTTATCCTGTGCCTGATGCGTGACAAGGGAAACGAGAAAGAGAACATGGAGACCATCGAACTGGCTAAGAAATACCTGGTTGAGGATGGCGGTGTTGTGGCTGTGGACCTGGCTGGTGCCGAGGCTCTGTTCCATACTTCTGAGTTTGCAGCCCCATTTGCCAAGGCCAAGGAGTATGGTATTCCTTTCACAATCCACGCCGGGGAGGCCGATGGTGCCAAGAGCGTCCGTGACGCCCTCGATTATGGTGCCGCCCGCATTGGCCATGGTGTCCGGACCAAAGAGGATCCCTCTCTCCTTGAGTATGTGATCAAGAACAAGATTCCGCTGGAGATGTGCCCCAACTCCAATCGGCAGACCAAGGCTGTGGATGACATGACCAAGTATCCTATCAGGGAGTATCTTGCAAAGGGTGTGAAGGTGACAATATGCACCGACGACCCGGCTATATGCCGCACCACTATTGCCAAAGAATTCGAATATCTTGAGAAGAAGTTCGGCATTACTGCCGCAGAGAAAAAGAATATGCTGCTGAATGCTGCCGATGCCGCCTTTACCGACGAGGCCACCAAGGCATCGCTGAAGAAGGCTATAGAATCAGTGTTTTAACAGGGATGCGGCCCAGGCCTGGGCTGCTATTCCGAAGGCTACTCCCACATTCACCGACCGCTTTATGCCGTAGATAGGGATAGAGACTATCCCGAGGCTCTCTCTGGCCATTGCCAGCAGTTCCGGGCTTACTCCAGTCTCCTCAGAGCCCAGTATCATTATTCCCTCATTTGGGAAGTCGAACTCATCAATAGGTGTACCCCCGGTCTCCAGTGCGAACACAGGTTTGCCGGCCAGCTCTTCCTTTTTCATTGTGCTCCAGGGGAGGATAGCATCGGTTCCCATGGCGCTCCGCTTGGCACGGCTCTGGTCCGGAGTAGGTGTGTCTGGGGAAAGAAGCACTTCCTTGAAGCAGAAGGACTCTGCGCTCCTGAATATGGAGCCCACGTTGAAGGGGGATCTTATATCCTCCAGGTATACAGAGATAGGAAGCACCTTACGCTCCGCCCCTGGGATATCGGTATCCAGGGTCATATCCCAGTCTGCCACCTGGATTCCGGCCTTTTCCATAACTTTGTATTTGTAGTTGTTGATTGAACGCAAAAAAAAGCCCTGGGAGGTGTTCTCCAGCCTTACTTCAGGCTCCTCCAGGGCGTTGCGCAGTATCATCTCAAGGTAGGGTGTATCTACCGGACAGCCCCTGCGCAGGGCTTCCTCTGCATCTTTTAAAATTCTGGCCGCCTTACGGCAGCGCAGCTGTGGTTCCAGAGATTTGAACTTTTTCTCGGTGAACATCAGATGCCGAGCATGTCTGCAATTTTATCGGCTACATTGTTGATGACAGACTGGTTGATGTAGTCTGGATCCTTAAGGTGCTGGATTGCAGCCTCAACCTTGTCCATCCTGATATCTGGGACAGCGTTCAGCTCTTCGGAAATTGCAAACACTTCTCCCATAGCTTTTGCTTCCGATGACAATGTGATGGTATCCTGTTCAGGTAGTTTTACTGCTTTTGCCGATTTCTCAATCCCGGAGCAACCTTTTACTGAATTGACTCCGCTGATATTGTTGATAGTCATCGATTAATTTCTCCTTACAATTTTTATCGGCATGTGCAGCAAAAAAATTTACTGTTTTTTTCCGTAAATACAAACTGCGAATTCACCTAATATTTTATCCCGATTCTGCAGATTGTCAAGAATTTCCTGGGCGGTGCCGGAAAGGATCTCCTCGTGGATCTTGGTAAGCTCCCGGCCCAGTACTACAGGGCGTTCCGGGTCCACTGAGGCAACATCTGCCATAGCCTTCCCGATGCGGTAGGGGGACTCGTAGAATATAAAGCTCTCCTCCCGCTCCATAAGCTCTTTAAGACGGCTTAAGCGGCGTCCTCCCTTGGGGGAGAGAAACCCTTCGAAAGTGATTCCCCGTCCCTGGGCTCCGCTTACGCTCATAAGTGTGGTCAAAGCTGATGCCCCTGGTATCGGTGTTATGGTGTAGCCAGCCTCCCTCACTGCCCGTACAAGAGAGCTTCCCGGGTCGCTTACCCCAGGTGTTCCTGCATCGCTTACATATGCCACGCTCTTTCCCTGGTCCAGAAGGTGCATTATCTTGGCTATTCCCGGCTTCTCGTCTGCCGCATAGTAGCTTAGAAGAGGCTTCCGGATCTCCAGCTTGTTCAGAAGATGCAGGGTATGGCGGGTATCCTCGCAGGCAATGGCATCCACGCTCTTGAGGGTCTCGATAGCCCTCAGGGTTATGTCATCCAGGTTCCCGATGGGGGTGGCTACAATGAAAAGCTGGCTCATTTGTCACCGTAGTAAGAGGGCATCCTGCGCTTATGCTCGCTATTCCTGTGGTACCGGTCTATGATGGCAATATCCTTAGGGTCTCCCTGGCCGGTGAGTATGTACTTGTCGATGGCAGCGTAGGTGACTCCCATCTCCTTCTCGTCGGTCTGTCCTTCGTAGAGTCCTGCAGAAGGGGCCTTCTTTATAATATTTGCAGGGGCTCCAAGATATGCCAGGAACTCGTATATTTCGCCTACAGTAAGGTCGATGATAGGGTTGAAGTCGCAGCCGCCGTCGCCATACTTGGTGAAATAGCCCATGTAGGCCTCGGCCCTGTTTCCGGTTCCTGCCACCAGCTTGCCCTCGGCTGCTCCGATTGCGTATAGGGTGGTCATGCGTAACCTCGGTGCGATGTTGGAGATTGCGCTCTTGTTGAGCTCTGCCTTCCCCTCGATTGCCTTAATAAGGTCAAGCTTCACCGGGGTGATGTCCACGGTGCGTGTGTCGATATTGAACTGCCTTGCCACATCCAGGCCGTCCTTCATGTCCTCCTCGAAATTCCGCTTGGATTCGCAGGGCATGATTATTCCCGTGGTGTTGTCGCAGGCTTTCTTGCACAGTATTCCCACCAGGGCGCTGTCCTTGCCGCCGCTGTTGCCGTAGATTATCCCTTTTGCACCGCTATCCTTGAGCAGCTTCTGGATGAATGCCACTCTCTTTTCCAGTTCAACCTTGTAGTCTCTCATAGAATCTCCATTTTTTTCCATTCTAACACTATTTTTGCTTTGACAAAAGTATCATATTAGAGTAAAAAAAAGAAGATATATTTTTTTATGGAGGTTGCGTCATGGAACAGGTCAATCAGGCTGTCAGAATGAACAATGTACACTATGCTATCCGGGGGCCTTTGCTGGACGCGGCGCAGAAGCTTGAGAAAGAGGGTCGCAAGATCTACAAGCTGAATATCGGAAACACCGGTGCCTTCAATTTCGACATCGACCCACGGATCCAGGAATATGTGATCAAGAATTTCGGCAAGGCAGGCGGATACAGCGACTCAAGCGGTATTGTGGAGGCCCGGTCTGCCATCAAGGCATATCACGAGAAAAAGGGAATCAAGAATATAAGCATTGATGATATCTACATCGGAAACGGCGTAAGCGAGCTGATTGCAGTTGTCATGCAGGCTCTCCTGAACCCGGGGGACGAGGTACTTATCCCGTCTCCGGACTATCCTCTGTGGACTGCATCTGTAAACCTGTGCGAGGGAAAGGCTGTCCATTATATGTGCGACGAGGATTCTGACTGGAACCCGGATCTCAAGGATATGGAGAGCAAGATCACACCTAAGACAAAAGCTTTGGTCATCATCAACCCTAACAACCCTACAGGAAGCGTCTACTCCAAGGAGATTATCCAGGGAATCGTGGACATAGCACGGCGTCACGGACTTATCATTTTCTCAGACGAGATCTATGACCGGATTCTCTACGACGGTGACATCCATTATTCACCGGCTGCCATGGCAGATGATATCCTGGTATTCACATTCAACGGCCTTTCCAAGGTGCACCGGGCGTGCGGTGTCAGAGCCGGCTGGATGGTGATAAGCGGCGATAAATCACGGTACACTGGTTATCTGGACGGTATAAAGACTCTTACAAGCATGCGGCTCTGCAGCAATGTGCCTGCCCAGTATGCAATCAAGCCGGCCCTGGAGCTGGATGATTCCATCTTTGCCCTTACTTCAATTGGCGGACGGCTCAGGGAGCAGCGGGACATCATACATGAGATGCTCAACGATATTCCAGGCGTCTCCTGCAAGAAGGCACGGGGATCCCTCTATGTGTTCCCTAAGTTTGATGTCCAGAAGTTCAACATCAAAGACGACAACAAGTTTGTACTGGACTTCCTGAATGCAAAGAATGTCCTCATGGTATCTGGAACCGGCTTCAACTGGCCTGAGCCTGACCACTGCCGTATAGTTCTTCTGCCTCCTAAGAATGACCTTAAGGAAGCTATGGTGCGGCTTAAGGATTTCCTTTCAACATATAAGCAGGCATGATCGGAGCATAAATTGGAAATTCTTGAGAAGACAGATACACTTACCCGGGTCAAGGTGGACGGCCGGGAGATAACTCTGGTAGGCACTGCCCATGTATCACACGAAAGTGTGGAGCAGGTCAAGAGCGTTATCCAGAGCGAGATGCCGGACCGGGTATGCGTGGAGCTGGATGAGCGGCGCTTCAAGAGCCTGCGGGAAAAAAGCAGGTACGAGGACCTGGACATCTACAAGATCATAAAGACAGGGCAGGGGTTCTTTTTTCTGGCCAACCTGGCTATGTCTGCCTTCCAGAAGAAGATCGGCGCCAACCTGGATATAAAGCCGGGAGAGGATATGAGGCAAGCTGTGGAGACAGCCATAGAGGCCGGTATTCCTTACACCCTTGCCGACCGGGACATCCAGGTCACTCTGAAGAGGGCATGGAAGCTTTCAAGCGCTGGAGAAAAGGCCAAGATGGTCAACTCCCTCATCGGCAGCATTGTCACCAAGGAGGAGGTTTCCGAGGAGGAGATCGAGAACCTTAAGAAGACTAATGCCCTGGACCAGATGATGAAGGAGATGGCCGACTACCTTCCCTCTGCAAAGAGTGCTATTATAGACGAGCGGGACCTGTATCTGGCCACAAAGATATATGAATGCAGGGAGAACAAAGTGCTGGCTGTGCTTGGTGCAGGCCATGTTCCCGGAATCCTCCGCCATTTTGAGGCTTTCGAGAAGGCTGGCCGTCAGGCTGACCTTGCCTCGATTTCCGATGTGCCGCCAAAGAGCAGGGCTGCCAAGATTCTTCCATGGTGTGTGCCGGCCCTGTTTGCAGCCATTGTTATTGCCGGGTTCTTCAGGGCGGGCTGGGACAAGAGCTCAGACATGCTGATCACCTGGATTCTTGTGAACGGTGTGCTGGCTGCTTTAGGTGCCCTTCTGGCTCTGGCTCATCCTCTGACTATACTGGTCTCCTTTGTGGGAGCTCCCATCACTTCCCTGAATCCTACTATTGGTGTGGGAATGCTGGCCGGAATTGTGGAGGCAGTACTCCGCAAGCCTAAGGTTAAGGATTTTGAGAATCTGTCTGACGATATAATGAGTTTCAAGGGCTTCTTCCGGAACCGGATAACCCATATCCTGATAGTGCTGCTTCTCTCCAGCGTGGGAAGTGCAATAGGTACTATTGTGGTGTTCCCGTATCTTCTGGCGCTCTTGAAGTAGCGTTCCCGAACACAGCTTTTATTCCTTCGGTTATAGTCTTGACTCTGCCGGGCCCGACAAAAGTCTTGAAACCGAACTCGCTGGCGCTTTTCTCCCTTCCTGCTAAATTTTTCACCTTGAGAACTTCTCCAGTTAGGGATAGCTCCCCGGATGCAATGATGTCTGATGGAACAGGAATTCCTGTCCGGGCAGAGTAGAGGGTCAGGGCTATGGCCAGCTCGGTTCCCACATCACGGATTCTTATGCCCCCTGCCACATTCACATATATGTCATGGTCCGAGAACTTGAGCCTGCAGTGTTTTTCCAGGATTGCAGCCACCCGTGAGATGACAGAGGCGTCTATCTTGTCAGAGTAGATGCGGGATATGCCCGATTTTGCCGGCACTGTAAGGGCCTGTATCTCCACCAGGAAGACCCGTGTTCCTTCGAATACCGGTACTATGGAGACTCCCGGCGGAACCTCTTTATCCAGGCGCTTGTTCAGGAACACGCTCTCCGGGTTCTTTATCTGCACCAGTCCTTCCTGTTTCATCTGGAAAAGGCCGAACTCATCAATGGAGCCGAAACGGTTCTTGGCTGCCCGTACTATCCGCAGGTCTGTGCCTGAGCTCTCGAAGTAGAGGACTGTGTCCACCATGTGCTCCACAGTCTTAGGTCCTGCGATAATGCCGTCCTTTGTGACATGGGCTATCATCATCACAATCTTGCCGCATCGCTTTGCCCAGTCGGTGAGCATGCCGCAGCAGTATTTAAGCTGGTTTGGTGTGCCCGGGGTGTTGCCCACCTCGGCCGATGTCATGGTCTGGATTGAGTCCAGCACCACAAAGTCATATTTCCCTTTCTCAAGGACAGTAAGAACATTGTCCAGGTTGGTCTCGCACAGCACCTCCAGCGATTTACTTTTTATGTCCAGCCGCTGGGCCCGCTGCTTGATCTGGGCTGCCGATTCCTCTCCTGAGATGTAGAGTGCTTTATAGTTTTCTGCGATAAGGGCTGCTGTCTGAAGCATCAGGGTGGATTTCCCTATTCCCGGCTCTCCACCGATCATTATGGAAGAACCCCGCATTATACCGCCGCCCAGTACCCGGTCTATCTCCTCAATGCCCGAATAGATGCGGTCGTTCTCGCCCACAGTGCATTCTGTCAGTTTCACAGGGGCTATCTTGGCCTCCTGCGCCTTGGAGAGCTTTACCGGCTTCTTGCTCACCTTGCTCTCGGAGAAGCTGTTCCAGGTGCCGCATTCAGGGCAGCGTCCTGTCCACTTGGGCTCTTTGTGTCCACAGTTGTCACAGATATAGACGGTCTTTTCTTCCATACTCTGATTATACCACAATTGACATCGAAATATCTATATATTAAATTAAGAATAAGAGGCATGAAATGGAAAAACTTGACTTAAACTCTTTTACAAAAGAGCAGATAGCAGCAATGGCAAAGCAGTGCAAGACCCCGGAGGAGCTCATTGAACTGGCTAAGAAAGCATGTATTGAGCTTACAAAAGAGCAGGCAGAAGCCTATCTTGATGAACTGCAGGATATAGAACTTGACCCGGAAGTCCTTGAAAGAGTTGCTGGCGGAGGAATATCGAGTCTGAAGCCTGCAAAGATAAAAAAGCTTTTCATCCCTACGGTTAATAATTTATAAAATATGGGATACAGGGGAATTCTTTTTGACCTTGACGGCACACTTCTGGATACACTGACCGACATAGGCTTCTATATAAACCGCACACTCTCCCGCTACGGATATCCACTCTTTCCTGTTGATAAAGTGAGTACAATTGTGGGGTGGGGGCTTAAGATGGCTCTGTATAAGGCTCTTCCTGAAGGGGTTGGGGATGATGATGCCTACCTCTCCAAGATGACAAAGGAGCTGATTGCCGACTACAATTCCGACCCTGTGATAAAGACTGTCCCATACCCTGGGATTATTGATCTTTTAGATGAACTGGCCCGCCGCAAGGTGGTGCTGGGGATTTTCTCAAACAAGTCCCATCCTGTGACACTGCAGGTGGTGGACAAGACAATGGGTCTTTCCAGGTTTGCCGCAGTGCTGGGCTCTGACGCAGGGTTTCCCCGGAAGCCTGAGCCGGAAGGAGCCGACGAGGTTATCCGCAGGATGGGGCTGCCTAAATCTGATATTCTTTATATTGGTGACACTATAATGGACCACGAGACTGCACAGAATGCAGGTCTTGATGATATAACTGTGACCTGGGGATTCAGGACCCGGAAGCAGCTGGAGGAGCAGGGGGTCACCCGTTTTGTTGAATCTGTAGATGAAATTCTGAAGTACTTTTAAGGAGTAAACATGGAAAAAGCTGAAATTATCAAACTGGCAAATGAATATATGGAAAAGGAGCTGGATGAAGGCTTCAGAAATCAGGTGAAGAAGCTCCTGGCCGATGAGAACTTCACCGAGCTGGAGGACTGCTTCTACAAAAACCTGGATTTCGGCACCGGAGGAATCCGGGGAGTGATAGGGGGCGGCTACAACCGCATGAACCCCTACATCATCCGGAAGGTGACCCAGGGCCTTGCAACTTATATCAACAAGGCGGCCGCAGGCAAGCAGGTATCGGTGGTGCTGGCCCACGACTCCCGGCGCTGTTCCCGTCTCTTCGCAGAGACTGCCGCAGCGGTGTTCTGCGGAAACGGCATAAAGACATACCTCTTCACATCGCTGCGGCCTACGCCGGAGCTTTCCTTCGCTGTCCGGCATCTGGGCTGCATCTCCGGCGTAGTGGTAACAGCAAGCCACAACCCGGCCGAATACAACGGTTACAAGGTGTACTGGGACGACGGCGGTCAGGTTGTGCCGCCCCAGGACCATGGCATTATCACCGAAGTGAACAGCGTCACTGACATCAGATCCATCAGCCTGGAAGAGGCTGCAAGGAAAGGGCTGTTCCAGCTTATAGACAAGGAAGTGGACGATGCATTCCTGGATATGGTGAAGGGCTGTTCACTTCGGCCGGAACTGATCAGGAAGGCGGGCAAAAATCTTAAGGTTGTCTACACACCGCTTCATGGCGCCGGCCGGGTGTGGGTGGAAAAGGCTCTTTCCAGCCTTGGCATTGAGGTAATCACTGTGCCGGAGCAGGCAGAGCCTGACGGCGAGTTCCCCACAGTCAAGTTTCCTAACCCTGAGGAGGGCTCTGCCCTGGCTATGGCCCTGGAGCTGGGAAAGAAAGTTGGAGCCAGCCTGGTAGTTGGCACCGATCCCGATTCCGACCGCCTTGGCACAGCAGTTCCTGAAGGTGACAGCTTCCGTCTTATAACTGGAAACCAGCTGGGCTGCATGTTCATCTACTATGTCCTCTCCACCCTTAAAGAGCAGGGCAGGCTGACCTCCGACATAGCCATCATCAAGACAGTTGTGACCACCGAGCTCCAGCGTCTTATCGGTGAAAGTTTCGGAGTCCGGGTTTATGATGTGCTCACCGGTTTCAAGAATATAGCTTCCCTTATGAAAATTTTTGAGACCACAGGGGAGAAATTTGTATACGGCGGAGAGGAGAGCTACGGTTATCTCTTCAGCACCGATGTCCGGGACAAGGACGGAGTGGCAGCCGCAGTAATGGCCTGCGAGATGGCACTGTACAACGCAGAGCGGGGCATGAGCCTGCTGGATTACATGAACGAGATTTACGAAAAGTACGGCTATTTCCAGGAGTCTCCGTTCTCCTTCACCTTCAAGGGCTCCAGCGGCGGCGAGAAGATAAAGAAGATCATGGAGGACCTGCGGGCCCACCAGCCTAAGAGCATAGGCGGCATTGCTGTCTCATTATCCACCGATTTCAAGGATGGAGTTGTCAAGCATGGAATAAAGCTGGATCCTTCCAATGTGCTCCAGTTTGTCCTTGCAGACGGCAGTTATGTCACAGCCCGGCCATCAGGCACCGAGCCTAAGATCAAGTTCTATATTTCATGCTGCGAGAAAGCAGGTGTGCCATTGGACAAGGCTAAGAAAACAGTGGCTGCCAAGTGCCAGGCTATCAAGGAAGATCTTGAGAGAATACTGGGTGTCTGAGCTCTGCTGCAGTAAGGGTGAGCTTGCCTTCTCTGATGGTGAGCAGCCCTGATCTGCCATCTATCTTTTCCCATCCCGGGGAGTGGTAGATTACATCACATTTGAATTTTTTCTTATCTCCTGCATTGTAGGCCTTGATTCTCTTGAGAGGTTTTTTCATCTCAATCAGCAGTGTTTTTCCATCATCTGTATGAATCACAAAACCTGGAAAACAGGGGATGTCCTTGCAGGTCTGGAGCGGGATTCCGGCCTGATCCAAATAATCCTGGAGAGTGTCACATGGGCAGGTCTGACCTGACTCAAGAGCTTTGATACGTTCCTCAAGAAGCTCAATCAGATGGGTGTAGATAATCTTGTGGTTCTTCTCCAGCTGTGTGTAGAGTATCTTGTTCTCCTTCACAATCTGGTCGCCGAAGGATGTTACTGTCCTGATCTTCGGATAATTGATTCTCCTCAGCTGGGTCACTGCAGAGAAAAGGTCGAAGGCCTGATAGCTTAAGCTGGCATTTATTGCAGAGCGGTGGAAGGAGGTGCTGAGCCGTCTTCCCTTTTTCACCAGAGAAAGGTAATCTCTGTTCCATCCGATATCATTCTTGAGCTCATCATCCATGTAGTAGTCCAGTATCCCATTGTCATAGAGATATGTGAACTTGAAGGTGTCGGGATTGACAGGTTCCCCTGTGCTGGAAAGAAGCAGCCTGACATCACCGGATGGAGTGCCGGGGAGTGTGATGCAGATAAGCTCTTTTGTGGCTTCGGCACGGCTTGAGAAAAGCTCCAGGTTCTTGTCCATGAACAGATTCTCCAGCACAGATCTGAACTCCGGCGACAGGTTCTGTTTGTCCAAGTTCTCGAGGGAGAAGGTGACGAAGAACAGCTTGGGAGTCCCGTCCATTCCCGGGTCAAGCCGGTACATGTATGACCAGATCTCAACAGGATACATCTTTATATCTGCAGTCTCCCCTCCAGATGTGATGCGCAGGGTGCAGTCACCGTTGCTCATCATGAAGTCCGGAATGGAGAGGGTCAGCTCTGTACCGTCCTGAAGGGTGGTGCTGCCGCTGTAGGCAATCTCCTGCTTCGGTCTCCGGAGAGTTGTCCTGTCCAGTGTGGTGTCCAGGAAGCTTTCCTCTGCAAACTGCATAGGCATTTCCTTGAACTGCCATTCAGCATCTTTCAGGTTCTTAAAGTAGAAACCAGTTCTGCCATCGGGAGAAAGTCCTCCTACCCGCAGCTCCCGGGCATCGTTTCCCCGTCCAGTCTGGAATATGGTGATATGCCGTGTTATCCTTGCCTGCCCCGAAAGCGGTATCTCGGGCTGTTTTGCCCACTCCTCATTGGGCAGACCCCATTCAGTGAAGTTTGTTATATATTGGGTGCCGTCGTAGGGCTGTTTCTCGTTCTTATAAGTATAGAGGAAGAACATAGGGTCGCCCCCCATGGTGTCAAAGTCAATAAGCCTGGTATAAATCTCGCCTGCATCATTTATGACAAAGAGGGTGGAGCCGCTGGCACTTATGTTCCTTGCTATGAAAGAGCCCCGCTCCGGAAGAGGCATGCTGCGGCTTAGGTCTGCAGGAAGCCCTGAGTCGGTGAACCTGATGGTGTCACCTGCATCATTCAATATGTAGTAGGTTTCAATTCCCATGGAGCCGTAATGATGCTGGTTCCCGAAGATATCCTCGTACCACAGCACCTCGGACCGGCGTGTTCCCACAGTCCATGCCCGTGTTTTCCCTGTGGTGCGGTTCAAGGCCAGCTGTCCCTTTGTCGGGAAGCCCATCACATGGTACCATGTTATGTGACGCCGTATTGTGGTGCGCTCAAAGTAGTATTCGTAGACTTTGCCATCCTCGTCCATGGCCAGTATGCTGTCCACATCGCCTGCCAGGGCTATGATACGCTTCGGAGTCTTGAATCTTGCTATCTTGCTGTAAGGGAGTCCTGTCTCCAGAAGTTCCCAATCCTCGGGCCCTTTGCCAGGATTGCGCCCCTTGTAGAAGATTTTCCCATCTGACAGGCAGAACTGGTAGTCCTTGTTGAAGGTCTGGGTTGCAGTCTTTATGTAGACTTTGTCCGGGAACGGTCCGTTCACGCCGTCAATGCTCTCTGTCACAGCCATATGGATCTCTTCGGCACCAGCCATTGCCAGCGCATGCTCCTCGTAGTTTTCCACCTTGGACAGGGCTACGCAGGAAAAGAGCAGGGAGACGATTATCAGAAGTACGGAAATCCGGCACATCCTTAGCATGGTTTCAATATAGTCAAAATATAAAAATAAGTCTATGATAGAACCATGTCCTATGTTGCACTTGATTTTGAGACAGCCAATTGCTCCAAAGCCAGCCCATGTGCCCTGGGGATGGTGCGCTTCGACGGGAATGAGATTCTTTCTGAATTCTACACCCTGATAGCTCCGCCGGAAATGCGCTTTGATCCTTTCAATATTGCTATTCACGGAATTCACCCCGAGGATGTGGCAGACTCTCCCACCTTTGCCGATATCTGGCCTGATGTCCTTGCCTTTATAGGGGGTGACACAGTTATGGCTCACAACGCAGGCTTTGACCTGGGTGTTCTGCGGGGCACTCTTTTCAAGTATGGCATAGAGCTGCCCAAACTGCGGTACTACTGCACATGGAAGCTTTCCAAACGGCTTTATCCCGAGCTGCCCCACCGCTCGCTGGATGCACTGGCAGAACGGATCCATTTTCCTTTCAAGCATCATAATGCCCTGGAGGATGCAAAGGCCTGTGCCGCCATCTTCCACCGGATGGAGGAAGAACTGTATCCTGCCACCATCGACACAGTGATGAAGCCCGCCCTGTTCCCGGCTCCGCCTGTGTATCCGTGCTGATATTGTGCCTTGCGCTATAATTAATCATGTTATATTATATAATTATAGGAGGCCGCACAGGTGGTAAACTATTTTCAGCAGATGTTCAAATCTCTGAATGCAAACCGGGCGCCTGGGGAGCTGGCACACGCCTTTGCCCTTGGTATGCTTCTGGCATTCGTTCCCAAAGGAAACCTTCTCTGGATATTCCTTTTCATATTCACATTTTTCCTGCGTATCAACAGAGGCACTCTGTTCCTCAGCATCATCCTGGGCTCTATATTCATCCCGCTGGTGGATCCACTCTTTGACACCACAGGCTATGCTATCCTGACTCATCCGGCCCTTACACCCACCTTTGCCAAATGGCTGGACACCCCGTTTGTGGCATTCACCAGATTTAACAACACCATTGTCATGGGGGGTCTTGCCTGGGGAATAATCCTCTATATTCCATTTTATATCCTGGCCCGCATCTTTGTCAGGTTATGGCGTAACACCCTTTGTGCATATTTCATGAGGAGCAAGGCATATCAGTTCCTTATGAAGGTGCCTTTCATAAAGCTTATTCTCAAGATTTCGGAGGTGAACCGTGGCTGATTACAACCGGGACAAGCTTCCTAAGATCTTCAGAAAAAAATATAACCCCAAGAGCCTTAAGCGCAAGCTTCTTTCCCGCATCTACATCGATGATGACAGGGAATATGTGAAAGGGCTTTTCGAGCAGAATGAAAAAACACTTCAGATTCCTGACAGCCGCACCTTTGAGAAAGATGAGATCAAGCGGCTCAAGAATATGGCCTCCCAGATCAAGAGCCAGAAGGGAAGAGTTCACATAATCTGGATAACTGCCCTTGTTATCCTTATTGCCGCCATGGTGACATTGGTGAACATCTACAAGAACCCGCTGGTCAAGAGAGGACTCCAATATGCCCTGGAGAATATCTTCTGGGCTAAAGCTGATATAGACTATGTGAACCTTAAGATATTTGATTCCAGCCTGGTAATAAAGGGTGTGGCAGTGGCAAACAAGGACAAGCCTATGGAGAACCTGTTCGAGATAGGCAATATCTCGGTGGACTTCAATCTGGTTGAGCTCCTTAAAAAGAAGTTTGTCATGGACCTGGCCCAGTGCACCGGCATAACCTACGGCACTCCGCGAAAGACATCAGGCGCTCTGCCTGAATATGTGCTTAAGGCTAAAAAGGAGAAACAGCGGAAACGGGACGAGGCATTCGAGAAAAAGAAAGAGGAGCTCCTGGCCGCCCTGGCAGCACAGGCACAGGATGAGATCACTGATATCCTGGGCTTCTACGACCCCGAGACATTCCTTAAGGATTCACTCAATTCTCTCCAGACTCCTGCCATGAAGGATGAGATTGTGGACGATATGACCACTATCTATAAGGACTGGCAGAACGAGATAGAGACTACCAAGGATCAGGTGAAGGAGTTCGGAAAAGAGGTCAAGAAGTATACCAAGATGGATATCAGCAAGATTGATACTCCCCAGGAACTGAATGACCTTCTGATGCAGATCAACGAGACAAAGAAGAAGGCCGAGGCTTTTGAAAAGAGGGCCGAAGATATATCAGACCACTTTGTCCGGGACACAAAGACAGTGCAGGGGCTTGCAGACAAGTTCCAGAGCTCTGTGAAGCACGATTCCGACTTTATCCAGACCCGCATAAAATCAATAAAGGTGCCTGACATTGATG
>Ga0256405_10002269_pt1 | contig 45258 bp, 44 predicted proteins | sample RumenRJG_02DNA_FD_189096 | JGI IMG/M metagenome (GOLD analysis project Ga0256405, IMG submission 189096) | Bovine rumen microbial communities from Lethbridge, Alberta, Canada - RJG_02 | ecosystem: Host-associated > Mammals > Digestive system > Stomach > Rumen | place: Canada: Alberta... | reverse complement strand
GATACCCTTCAGGTATTTCACGATATCTGTGATGGAGAGTTTTGGCGGTGCCGATACGAAACAGTGGATATGGTCCATTTCCCCTGCTTCAAAAAGGTGTACAGTGAAGCCTTTATCCCTGGAGATCTCCTGTGCAAGTTCTTTCAGGAACTGCTCGATCTGAGGGGTGATGATCTTCCTTCGGTACTTCACGCACCACACCACATGGTAGTTAATATTACACACACAAGTCCTGTATTTAATGATATTTGTTTTCATACGTATAGTATAGCATATGGAACGCATGTTCGCAAATATTTGTTCGCATATAATAAGAATAATAGATATAATGGGTATAGATTAAACTATAAAACAATAGAAAAAAGGGCAATTCCTCTCGGAGATTGAATCACCGAGAATCCTTGCCCCAAAATCTTGAAAATCCAAGACTCTCATTACCTCTTGTGGCGCTTCTGATAGTCTTCTCTGATCGCGGAAAGCGTCTCCTCGCTGTCAAAAATTGCATTCATCTCCATGGCTGTTCTAGCCCTTCTCGCGCACCCTACGGCGTCAGAGAGCACTCGATAATTGAGCTGCGTTCCCTCTCTGTCATGCTCGTAGTTGACCGCGCGGCTTCGATCGATTCCCAAACGGGCCGCCTCGCTCACCGCATCGATGTTGGCGCCAAAATAGATAAATTCCCAGTGATACTTCTCTTTCTGCCGCTCGATCATACGGCGAACTTGATCCGCGGTATACCGCATGCTTGCGTTCTCCAAGCCGTCTGTCATAATGCAGAAGATGGTCTTCTCCGGCACATCTTCCTCCCGCGCATACTTGTGAATATTGCCGATATGGTGAATCGCGCCGCCCACTGCGTCATAAAGCGCCGTGCATCCGCGCACGTAATACTGTCTGTCCGTCATGGGCTCGACTTTGTCGATATCGACGCGGTCGTACGGCGCCTCGCACTCATTGTCGAAGAGAACGACCGACACATATGCTTCGCCCTCTTCCTTCCTCTGCTTCTCGATCATGCTGTTGAAGCCGCCGATCGTATCCGCCTCCAGGCCCCTCATGGAACCGCTTCTGTCCAGGATCATGACCAGTTCTGTCAAACCTTTTTTCATCTATATGCCCTCCTTCGTACTTGGTTTGTGTTCCTTTGATGTACTTAGGATAGCAAAAGGTCGACTGAAGGGGGTCGCTCCGCAGGCGACAATTCCGGCGCCCCATCTGCGCTCCGCTAAGCTCCGCAGGCGACAATTTCAGTGCAGTGTCGGCAATCCGTAATGGAATAAGATCGTATCAACGTCCATAACGTCGTACTTCTCGTTCTGAATGCAGTACTCAATGATCAGGTCTGCCTTGCTGCTGGGCGACAGCGCAAACCCGGCCCTTGCCAAAAGATCGACCGTCTCATCAAGATTGAGTTCCAGGGCCAGCGCCAGCGATAAGACCGTCTTTTTGCTCGGGTTGTAGGCCTCATTACAGCGAATCTTAGAGAAGAGTTTGCGGTCAATGTTGGCCTTTTTGTAGACCTGTGCATCTGTATAGGACCTGTCATCGATCATGTGAAGAAGCCTCTGCTGGAAGGTCTCCCCAATATTGTTGATGGCATCCTGCAGACTCCCCTGCTTTATGGCCGGCGCTTTCCGCGGTTTCCGTGCCTTTTCCTTTTCCCTGCCGGGCTTTGCGCTTTCCGCCGGGTAGGGAATTGTAAATCCCTGCCGCCTTCTGAACGCATCCCGCCGTTCATGTTCCGCCCCGTAGATCATCGAATCGCGGGACATTTCTTTTTCCAGCTGCCGCTTTACATACCGCTCATCGATAAACTGCTCGACTTCATCGACAAGAGACGCCGACAGTGCCACAGACCCGCGGTCAAAGACGACAAGCGTGATCTCCATCTCACTGTCTGTAAGGTGTTCGCGGAAGCAGGACAGCGCGATCTCCAGCGCCTTGTCGCGCGGGAAGCCGTAGATACCGGTCGAGATCAGAGGGAAGGCAATGCTTTGACAGCCCAGCTGTTCGGCCAGAAGGAGCGATTTGCGGTAGCAGGAACGGAGTGTCTCGAACTCCCCGTGATCGCCTCCCTGCCAGACAGGACCCACCGTATGGATGATGAACCGGGCCGGGAGACGGAAGGCTTTTGTGACCGCCGCTTCGCCGCGGCTGATCGCGCCGATCTTCTTGCGCTCCGCGAGCAGTTCGTCCGCACCGGCCGCCATATAGATGGCGTGGTCCGTCCCATCCGCATAGACCGGCATGGGGTTGGCTGTATTGACGATCGCGTCGGCTGACACTCTCGTGATGTCGTCTCGAATGATTCTAAAGGGCATAGAAACTCCTTACCTACTATTTTCAAAATCCCAGATTGTCATCGACAAGGATCACATGGATTCTGCCGGGGTGCTTGGAATAGCGTGTGATCAGGAACTGGCAGCAGATTGTATCGGGAGATTTGCAGTTCATGCAGGCACCTGTTTTGGTACAAGGAGTGTTGAGGCCGAATCGCTGTGCGTTGATGGGCGCTGCCACATTTCTCGCTCTCTTCATCGCACCGTCCACGTCGTCGCAGATTTTGTTCATGCCGGCGATCACGATGACCTTGCGGGGGCCCTGTGCCAAAGCAGAGACGCGGTTCGCATTGCCGTCGATGTTGACAAGAATGCCGTCCTCTGTGATCGCGTTGGCGCTCATCAGGAATACGTCTGCATCGTATGCAAGGAGCATTGCCGCGCGCTTATCCTCCATCTCATCTCTGTCGACGAAGTTGTAATTGCCCTCTTTGAGTGCTTTGACAAGGCCGATCTCATGGACGCTCATACCGCCGCCCATAGTCACCGTGCTCCCTTCGGGAATCAGACAGAGCGCCTGCTGCATCGCTTCCTCCTTGGTCTTGGCGTAATAGCCCGTCATATTGCGGGATGCAAGGCCCTTGATCACCTTTCCGGAGAGAAGATCATTTCTCTTGGAGATATTTTCGTTCATATTCGTCCTCCTTGTTATATAATATGTATTGAGTTTTTGATCATTTATGTAAAGAATATTAGTCACTAGTTTGTGTCCTGGCATTGGGCTGCGGATTCGTGTCAAAACCCTGATCCGTGTTATTTACTGTAAAATCGCATTCAGCCACTTCTCGTCTGCGCGCCTCGGGCGGGCGTCACCGGAAATCCACTGATCCACGACTACAAAAGGATGCGCAGGATCCGCCGCTGTGACAATTTTCTGCAGTCCTTCTTCCGTCAGGTCCGTAAAATAGCGGCCATTCCGCTCCCCTTCGAAGGTCCCGTATTTGAACGAGACATAGACGATCCCATCCTTCTTGACCGCCCGCTTAAGCCTTCTGAAAATGTCCGGCAGCGCCTTCGAAGGCACATGCAGAATCGAAGCGCAGGCAAAAATCCCATCGTATCGTGCAGTCTCATCCAGCTCCTCGAACAGCATCTGCTTTACAGCAATCCCTGCGGTCTTCGTCGCAATCTTCACCATCTCCTCGGAGCCGTCGCAGGCTTCTACCTGATAGCCTTTGGACAAAAAATAACGGCTGTCCCGGCCTGACCCGCAGCCATAATCCAGGATCCGCGCGCCAGGCGCAAGATACCCCAGAAAACGGTCCTGCACGGCTGTGAATTGCACGTCGAGTGTCCCCGACGTAAACCCTTCCGCATTATGGTTATAGTAATCCAGCGTTGTGTTATTCACGTCTGTATCCCTCTACTGATCATCATCTCTGCAGTCAATCACCCACTATCATCGCAGTTCTCACCCACTGATCACCGCGCTCCCGTCCTCGATCATGTGCATCACTCTGGGCGCGCAGATGATAAACCAGCTGGAGAACTTCTCCGGCGTCCTCCTGAGCTCCTCTTTGAGGTCGCCGAAGGAAACCCAGCGGATGGCGGACGCCTCCTCCGGATTCAGCGCGATCTCGCCATCGTAGGTCCCTGCAAATACGTGGTCATACTCGAATTCGATCAGGTCCTCTCTGAACTGAGTTCTATAGACGAAGCTGAACAGTTCCTTTACGCAGCAGTCAAAACCCATCTCCTCCTCCATGCGCCTGTGCACGGATTCGAAAAGCGCCTCCCCAAGCCTCTGGTGGGAACAGCAGGTGTTGCTCCACAGCCCGCCGGAGTGATATTTATCTGGATTTCGCATCTGAATAAGCATCTTCCCGTCCTTCACAATGAAAACGGAAAACGCTCTGTGCAGAAGCCCTTTACGATGGACCTCCGCTTTGGTCTCATATCCAATGATCTGATCGTCAAGATCCACTAATGCAATCTGATTGTTCATATCTATCCTTATACTCGTTTTTTGACCTATTTGATTGACAGTGCGAAGCCACGGTAACCGCTTAGCGAAAAGCCACCGCGCACGCCGCACTGCACTCCCTAATCATAACACACAGGCGTGCCCGGCGACAAATTCACGTGTCAGCGTTATATTCAGGTGCCATTCATGGTATAATTTTCTATTGGATTATACTATTAACAGCTTTAGGAGGCACACCCTCATGAAAATCACTGACATTCTGAACGACAAACGCATCCTCTTGTGGGGCTACGGCCTGGAAGGCAAGTCCACCGAGAAGTTCATCCGCACCTACTGCAACGCCCGCGAGCTCACGGTGTTCCAAGGTAAGCGCGAGGAGATCGACGAGGACGCGTACGACTATATCATCAAGAGTCCCGGCATCGTCGCCGAAAACCTCAGCGACAAGTTCACATCCATGACAGAGCTCTTTCTCACCGAGTTCTCCGGCCAGGTCATCGGCGTCACCGGCACCAAGGGCAAGAGCACCACGTCGTCCCTCATGTACACGGTCCTCTCTAAATGCACCGACCGCCCGACCTTGCTCGTCGGCAACATCGGCCTTCCCGCACTGGACTACTACGGCGAGATCACGGACGACACGATCATCGTCTTCGAGATGTCCTGCCACCAGCTGGCCCATGCCAAAATATCGCCCCATATCGCTCTTTTCCTGAACCTCTACGAGGAGCACCTGGACTATTACGGCACGATGGACAAATATTTTAACGCGAAGGCCAATATTACACGCCACCAGAAGCTCGGCGATTACTTCTTCGTTGGAGGCAATGTGCCCCCGATCGAGACAGCTGCCGCGAAAACCGTGATCTCTTATGACGATCCCATGCACTTTGACATGCTGCTCAAGGGCGATCACAACCAGTTTAACGCCCGCTTTGTCTATACCATCAGCACGAAACTCTTTGGCTGCGATCCCGACAAAGTCAGGGAGGCCCTTCATTCCTTCACGGGGCTCAAACACCGCATGCAGTTTGCCGGCAACATTGACGGCGTAGACTACTACGACGATTCCATCTCCACGATTCCAGAAGCGGCCATTGCGGCCATTCGCAGTATTCCCAACGCGGGAACCATCCTACTGGGCGGCATGGACCGCCATATTGATTATGATATTTTGATTCGCTTCATCCGCGAGCACGCCGCATACAACTACATTCTCATGTACAAATCCGGTGCCCGCATTTACAAGGATGTGGAAGATCTGCCCTTCTGCCAGTATAGAGAGGACCTCAAGGGAGCCGTTGCGCTGGCCCGCGACATCACGCCGGCCGGCAAGGCCTGCATCCTGTCCCCGGCCGCCGCTTCCTACGGCTATTTCAAGAATTTCGAGGAGCGCGGCGACGTATTCCAACAGCTGATCCGCGAGTGAAACGCAGATTTGTAAGATGCAGGATTGTAAGCGACGGGCCTGCGAGATGCAGATCTATAAGAATGAGACTTGTCATGAGTAGACTATGAGAGGAATTTCTATGAACCCCACTACCACGCTCGCCTTTACCGGCGATATCGGTTTTGACCACTATATGCAGAACAAATGGGAGGATGAGAATCTGATCGATTCCGCCCTGCTCGATGTTTTGACAAGCTCCGATCACGTCATTGCCAACGTGGAGGGGCCTCTGGCAGGGGAAGACGCCGTGCGTGTGAAGGCCGCGGAAATGCGCCTCATGCATACCATCGATCCCAAGGCGGTCGTTGTTCTGAAGAAGATCCATGCGGATATCTGGAATCTGGCCAACAATCACATCATGGACGTGGGGCCGGACGGACTCTCCATGACACTCGAGGAGGCTGCCAGGGCCGGCGCGCTGACCATCGGTGCGGATATGGACCTGGAAAAAGCAAAACGCCCCGTCATTCTGGACGAGGCGGGCGGCATCGGTATGTTCGGCGTCGGCTATCAGAGAGGCTGCAAGCCCGCGGGCCCCGACAAGGCCGGGTGCCTGAGCTGGAGCGATATGGACGCAATCGAGGAAGTCATCCGGGACATCAAGAAGAAATGCAGATGGTGCGTCGTCGTTGCCCACGGCGGCGAGGAGTTCACAGCCCTTCCCCATCCCTATACAAGGGACCGCTATCTGGCTTATCTGGATATGGGCGCCGACATCGTAGTCTCCCACCATCCCCATGTGCCCATGAACTATGAGATGGTCGGCGACAAGGCGATCTTCTATTCCCTTGGCAATTTCATCTTCGACACCGACTATCAGCGCGCGCAGTTCAATACAGAAAAAGGCATTGTCTTACAGCTGCATTTTACACAGGACGCCTGGTCCTTCACTGCGCACGGCCTTAAGATCGACCGCACAAACGAGCACATCTGTAAAGCAGAACTGCCCAGGATCTTTGTCGACGTGCAGGAAGAGGAATACAGAAAGCTCCTTCCGCTGGCCGCCAAGATGTTCATTGCGGCGACCAAGCGCCAGCAGGTCTTCCTCTATCCGGACAAATATAAAAACGCGACCGAAGCGGATTGGGAAGAGAATCTCATGAATCCCAAGCGCAGCGGACGCGTGATCGGCGAGGGGCTCGACTTCTACATCATCTGCCCGATTGCGGCAGAGGCGGAAAAGGGAGCCTGGAAAGATAGTAAACTGGAAAGCGTCAAAGAATTTATCCTGGAGCAGATGTGATCTGCATTGTACGAAGGTCAATTTTTTCTCCCTTTTTGACGCAATTGATTGTATAATGACTCCATACTGACTAAAATACGATATATTGAAAAGGGGATACTATACAATGATCAAATTAATTGCAAGTGATATTGACGGCACACTGGTTCCGGAAGGCTCCCACGAAATCAGTCACGAATATTTCAAGGTCATCGAAGATCTGAAGGAAGTCGGCATCCGCTTCTGTGCCTGCAGCGGCAGACAGTATGCCAGTATGCTGGATCTTTTCCGGCCGATCGCCGATGACATCTATTTCATTTCCGGCAACGGAACCGTTCTCCGCACCAAGGACCGTATGCTGCACGTCTGGCCTCTGGAAAAGGATCTTGTACTGCAGCTGATCGAGGCTGTCCGCGGGATCGAAGGTGCCTGCTTTGTCGTAGAGAATCCTGACAGATGCTACATGGACCATGGAGAAGACAGCGATTTCATGAAGATGCTTCGCGACGGCTACCACTATGACGTTCATAACGTCGATGACATAACTAAGATCCCTATGGACAACATTGTCAAGGTTTCCATCTACTGCGATGGTATTGAGCCCCGCACGGAAGAGCTTCGCCATGATCCCCGCTTTTCCCATCTGAACATGCTGATCTCCGGTGCCAAGTGGCTCGACGTCACAGCTAGAGAGGCCGGCAAGGGCGAAGCGTATGCGCTGCTGCAGGAGTATCTGGGAATCGGCATCGAGGAAACTGTCTATTTTGGCGACAACCTCAACGATCTCTCCGCCTTCCATGAGACCGGCGTGGCGCTCACGGTTGCAAACGCAAGACATGAGCTCAAGGAAGCCGCCGATATCGTCGAGCGCTCCTACCGTAAAATGGGCGTTCTTCACGAGCTTCGCAATATCCTGGGCCATGCGCGCGACTATATCGCCGCCAACGAAGAGTTGGATTGACCGGCCATTCATCTATCGTAATTTAAAAAAGTCACAGCCCGAAAAGCTGTGACTTTTTATTATTATTTCTCATCATGTACGAAGCTGATGAACGCATTCACTTCCTCGAGGGTCTTGAGTTTAACCGTGTACATGACGCGGCCCATCTGCGGCCAGTTGACAGGCGGCATCTCCTCCTGCATGACCATGTTGGCGCCGTACTTGTCCATGATCTCCTCGTGGGTGTGGATGTAATCATGTCCGTCCTTGCGGCCAGCGTATACGCAGTAATACTTGTCATCGGATTCCGGCATATGTCTCTCATCGAAAGCGACCATATCCGCGTAAATCTGGTATACGTCGGTGGAGTGGGCAAAATTCATCATGTCAGGCGTGTAGCCTCCCGGCGGGCGCATGTTGACTTCCAGTCCTGCGTACTGCCCCTTCTTGCCCAGTCCCTTGCGGTCCTTGGTCAGTCTGAAGAACTCGAGGTGTACGAAACGTCTGTCGACGCCGAACTCCTTGGAGGTCTTTCTGCCGATCTCACGAAGTCCCTCCGGAACATCCGGATTGGTGTAATACTTCAGATTCAGGTCGTCATTGACGATCTCCATGATGGGCGTCGGCCATGTCGTCATATTCTCGAACAGAGGCTCGAACTTGGAGTTGAGGATGGCCTCGTAAGAGATCAGATCGCCGACGATGAACTCTTCCATGACGTAGGGGACAGTGGGAAGATTGTCGTAGAAAGCGTTTAGCTTCTCGTCATTATTGAGCTTCCAGGTGTCGTTGGCGCCGACGCCGATATCCGGCTTTACGATGACCGGATAGCCGCCGATCTCATCGATGAAGGCAAGCGCCGCCTCACGCGTTGTCACCTTGCTCTGTCTGGCTGTGGGAATGCCCGCTTTCTGATAGAGCTTTTTCATCAGGGATTTCTCTTTGATGAAGCTGATGCGGTCCGCCTGAATTCCCGTCGTGACGTTGAAGTCCGTGCGCAGGCGTGCGTCCTGCTCCAGCCAGTACTCGTTGAGGGACTCGATCCAGTCGATCTTGCCGTACTTGAAGGAGAAGAAAGCGACCGCTCTGAATACCTGATCATAATCCTCCAGCGAATCGACCTTGTAGTACTCTGTCAGCGCGCCTTTGAGGCCGTCTTCCAGGCTATCGTAGGACGCGTCGCCGATTCCCAGAACATTCACGCCGTTTTTCTTCAAACGGTCGCAGAAATTCCAGTAGGTGTGGGGGAAGTTGGGCGAAATGAAAATAAAGTTCATGGTATCCTCCATACTATGTTTTCTGTATTTTCCATATCTCTTTCGAGTGATCCCTGCTCGGATCATGCTCGAATGTGTCTATATGCTGCACGCGCAATCTTTTGGCAAAGATCACTGCCATCTCTCCAGAATGATCGGGATGAAGTAGTGCATCTGCTTGAACCACCAGGGCCAGTCGTGGTTGACGTCATAGCCCCAGAAATCGCACCATGCGTTGATGCCCTTCTCGTGGAATACGCTCTCCAGATAGCGGAGGGAGCGAACGCCGTCCTCTTCCCATGCACCCTGGCCGACGCAGAGGATGATCTGCTTTTGGTTGTAGAGATCGATATAGGGGTGGTCCGGAGACATATTGGGAAGGAAGCACTCCGGCGAATTGTCGTAGAGCGTCTCATTCATCCATCCCTGGAAGAAGACGTTGCTGTCATAGACGCCGGAAAGCGCAAGGCATCCGGAGAACAGGTCCGGTCTTCGAAGGAAAGTGAGCACAGCGTGATTGGCGCCAAGGCTGCAGCCTGTCGTCATCGGCAATCTTCCGCCCGTTCTCTCCAGAATAAAGGGCATTAACTCGTCGACGATGTAGTGGAAGTACAACTCCTGCTTCCAGGCTCTGCGGCCCTTGTCCCAGTCTCCCTCGGACCAGCTCTCCTTGTCGATGGTATCCACGACAAAGTACTGGATCTGGCCGCTCTCCAGATATCCGCTCAGTTCATTAATCATACCAAACTCTTCATAATTGTGGCAGAGCGAATCCTGGGTGGGGAATGCCAGAAACGGGACGCCGCCATGACCATAGATCATGACATGCATGTCTCTGTTCAGACAATTGCTGTACTGTGTGATCTCTTCTATATGCATATAAAAGACTCCTTTCAGTTACTCTTTTCGATCCGGTTCTTTACGGACCGGATTTCTATGGACAAGTATAGCATAAATCATGCATTTTTATACACAAACATGTATGAACTCCCGGGCACGATCCATTATCACAGTGCAAATCGTGTCCGGGAGTCTTTACGTCTTCTTAAGTTTTCTTAAGATCCTTACATATCGCCGCCCATATCGAACTCGTCCGTCACGATCTCCTCGTCTGTGGAGCCCGTGTCAGGCGTCTCAATGATGAACTCGCTCATATACGCATCCTGGGGAAGTCCCTGCATCAGCGCGGGGATATTGATCATAATGCCGTCCATGTTGTAGGGAACGCTCATGCTGACCTTGTGGGCGTGGGGCTGATCGCCCTCCTTGTCCGTGATCTCCAGGGTCATGGTGAGCTTCTGCCCCATGATGTCCGCCATACCTCTGTCGCCCTTGGAGAGCTTGGAGGGCTTCTGGTCGCCTACAGTGACCGTGACCTTGTAGAAGGATTCGATGGTCTGTCCATTGTAAGAGGTCTCTTTGTTGTCAAAATATACCGTGTGGCCGCGGCCGATCACAAACATCACGGCGCAGATGGCCAGAATGATCAGGATCGCACCGACCCGGAATAAAAGCTGTCGTTTGTTTTTCATGCTTTCTCCTTTCCGGCTGCTTCCTCAGCATCCTGCGCCGCCTGGAGCTGCTGTCCTGCCGCGCTCTTGGCTCTGCGCTTGTTGGTCTCGTACATAACCAGTGCCAGTGTGATAACGGCATAGGATACGAATACGCGGAAGTACTCACCGATCATGGAGTCGCCGGTGATCGCTGCGCCTGCCTTGGGCGCCACGATGAACATGGTGTGGAACAGGATAACGCCAAGGAATACGTTTCCGATGGACGCGCGGTCTACAGAAGCGCCGCCGACCAGAAGCGCTGCGATACAGAACATACCGATCTGGCTGTGTGCGCTGTAGGTTGCAATATTACCCATGTTCTGCAGGTAGATGATCATACCGAAGCCTGCGAGAACGGTAGACATCACGATGGAGATAATTCTTGTACGCTCCACGTTGATACCTGCGTCTCTTGCCACTTCCATATCCTGCCCGACTGCGCGCATGTCCTGTCCGAGCTTGGTCTTGCTGAACCAGACGATGAACAGGCACAGAAGGGCGATGATAATAAACGTAAGCACCGGTATTTTGACGCCGGCGATCTGGATCGCAAGGAGGTTATCCAGCTTCTGGCGCATGCTCAGAAGGGATACTGTGTTGCGGATGCCGTAGCCTCTGGGAAGCTTGATCGAACCGTGCTTGATGGGAATAACGCTGCCCATCAGGTAGAGAACGACGAGCTGATAAATACCGTTGATGAAAAAGCTCATGATATAGCTGGTGATCATCTCACGGCCCTTGGCCTCATTGAGGATCTTGCCGCAGAAGATACCGAGCAGCACGGAGATCGGGATCGAGATGAACGCCGCGAGCACCATGCCGGGGATGCCGACGATCTGCCAGTCGGATACGAAGATCAGGGCGATTTCCGCCGCCATCGCGCCGAGCGTCATACCGAAGTTCAGACCCATACCGGCCATGATCGGGATCAGAAGGCTCAGGATCAGGAAGGCGTTACGGCCCATACGGGTGACGATCTCATTGATCAGCATATTCGCGGACAGCCCTGAAAGCGGGATGCAGACCGCGCAGATCAGGATAAACATGAGCGGTACAGAGAACCTCTGTACAAGATTAAAAAGGTCCGGAGAAGCTTTTTTGTTTGTATTCTTATTCATTTCGCTGCCTCCGTCTTTCTGGTCAGTGCGAACAGGATCATGCCCATGGATGCGATGATTCGGATGACTTCCGACATATCCATGTGGATCATGTTGTTCATGACAGTAGGCGTCATGGTGACGATACCCTGGAAGAGGATCGTACCGACGATTACATTCATGATGGTCGCCTTATTGACCGATGCGCCGCCGATCAGGATTGCGGATACGGCGGGAAGCGCCATATAGAAGGGCGCCATGTACAGCTGAATGAAGCCGAATCCCTGCTCGTAGACCAGGATGCCGATTGCTGCCAGCCATGTGGACATGATGACCGAGAGCATACGGATCTTGTCAACGTTGATACCTGCGGCTCTGGCGAATGCCGGGTTGGAGCCGACTGCGGTCATGGCCGTTCCTGTTTTGGTATGCAGGAAAGCCCAGATCGCGAATGCAAGGAGGGCAAAGAACAGAAGGGTTCCGGTCGGGATTGAAATCGCGCCGATGTTGATCTGTCCTATTTTGGCAAGGGCGCCGATGTAGTAGCCTTCCAGAGAGATCGTGGTACGAAGTCCCTTACCGGAAAGTCCCCATACCATGTTGGGGCTGTGATAGGGAAGGATCAGCCACATCATACACATGAGGGATACCGAGGAGAATCCGACGTAGGTAGCGATCATCATCTCTCCGCCCTTGATCTTGTTGAGAAGCCATCCATACAGCGCGCCGAGGATCAGTGCGAACGGCGTTGCGATCACGACAGCTGCCAAAAAGGACAGCGGTCCTGTAAATCCAAACTCAATGGACAGCGTAGCGCCCAGAAGTCCGGAGATAATGCCGAGCGGCAGCCCGAAGTTCAGTCCGCAGCCGGAGTGTACCATGGGTACCATAGCAAGGACCAGAATACCGTTCCAGCTGAAACGGTTAATGATATTGGAGATCTGTGTCGGCAGATCTGCTCCGACAAAAGGTGCCATGATTAGCAGAAGGAGCAGGAAACCTGCGATGATCAGACGGGGAAGGCCGAAACTCTTAAGAGCAGCCTTGAACTTATCTTTAGTCATCTCTTCCTCCCTTCTCTTAAATAACGTTGCTAAGCATCAGCGTACCCAGTTCTTCCACAGAGGAGGAAGCGGGAAGGATGCCGGAGATCTTGCCGCCGGATACGATCGCGATGCGGTCGCAGGTCTGGCGGAGCTCCTCAAGTTCTGAGGAGATCATGACAACAGTGACGCCGTTTTCACGGTTAAATTTCTTGAGCGCGTCCAGAACCAGCGCCTTGGCGCCTACGTCGATGCCTCGCGTGGGTTCGGATACGAAGAGGAGCCTGGGCTCGAGTGCAAACGCCTTGGCAAGGCAGATCTTCTGCTGATTGCCGCCCGAGAGCTCTCTCGCGTTCTGCTTGGAGCTCGTGCACTTGATCTTCAGCTCGTCAATATATTTCTCGGTGACCTCTCGGATCGCCTTCTCATCTCTCCATTTGACCAGTCCGCCCAGATAGTACTTCAGGAACTTGTTCTGGATCTGCATGGCCGGGAAAGCAACATTCCACTCCAATGATTCGTCGAGCAAAAGTCCGACGCCTCTTCTGTCTTCCGAAACGAATGCGAAGGAAGAATCCAGGCACTTGCGGGGATTGTTGAGGGGAATCTCGTTTCCGTCAAACGTCACCTTGCCGCCTGCCTCATACAGGCCCATGATACCGTTGGGAATACCGAGCTTGCCCTGTCCGGCAAGGCCGCCGATGCCGAGGATCTCGCCCTCTTTGACCTCCAGATTGACGTTTCGTACCGTCTCTCCGGGCATATCCACCCAGAGTTTCTCGATCTTGAGGATCGTCTTCGCGTCCTCATGGGTGCGGGTAGAAACCGCTGCCGAGCCGCCCTTTACATCGCGGCCGACCATCCAATGTGTGATCTGTTCCACGCTCGTCTCTTTGGCGGGAACTTCCTGGACCAGAACGCCGTCGCGCATGACAGCGACTTTGTTGCATACGGACAGGATCTCCTGCAGGCGGTGCGTGATAAAGATTACGGTGATGCCTCTTGCAGACATACCGCGGATCGAGTCAAGAAGCGCCTCCGCTTCTCTCTCCGTCAGAACGGCCGTGGGCTCGTCCAGGATCAGGATCCTGAGCTGCTCTTTGGACAGTTCTCTCGCGATCTCGGTAAACTGCTTGTGACCGACAGGCATGCTGTTGATCATCATGTGCTGATCGATCGAGACGCCCATCTTCTCGATAGCGGCCTTGGCTCTTTCGTCCATTTCCTTGCGATCGAGCGTATCCAGTCTGTCTCCAAATACCTCGGAAACGATATTACTCTTCTTGGGCTCACGGTTGAGCAGAATGTTCTCTGTCGCGTCAAAACCCGGAATCAGGGAAAATTCCTGGTGTACCATACCGATACCGGCCGCGATCGCCTCAAAGGGAGAGCTGAAAGAAACCTTCTGTCCGTCGATCAGGATATCTCCGCCGTAGCCGCCTGTCGAAGTGATGTCCGAGGCACCGAAGAGGATCTTCATCAGCGTCGACTTTCCTGCACCGTTCTCACCGCACAGACCAAGAACATCGCCTTCATTGAGCTTTAAGTTGATGTCTGTTAGCACCTGGTTGCCAAAAAAGTCCTTTTTGATATTCCGCATCTCAAGAAGCGGCGCTTTTTCATTGTTCATTCCAATGCCTTCCTACTTGCATTTTAACAGTTACTTAAATGCAGAAAAGATGAGGAGGAACAGGGCTCCTCCTCATCTGACTGATTCATTCAGTTCTGACACTAAACGGTGCCAGTTCGTATGCTAAGCCTGTGATCCTGATTACTTAATTGTGAAGTACTTCTCGGGAACTTCAACATCGGTGGAACCCATGTAGTGTCCGGGATCGCCCATGATGTAAGTATCCTGATAGATCAGGAAGATGTTGTCGGACTTAACGCCTGTGTCAACGTTGGTGTAGTTGGAGCCGTTCCACTCAGCGCCGGGTGAGAATACACCGTATGCTGCGGAGATCGCATCGATATCGTTCAGCTCGCTTGTGCCAAGGATGACGTTTCTAGCGTGCTCAGCAAGACCTGCGGAAACAGTGTAACCATAGGAGTATGCCCATGTTCCAAATCTGCCAGCGCCGCCCTTCTCAACGACTGCTGCTTCAACCTTTGCAAGGATCTTCTGGAAGTCGCCTGCTTCTTCTGTCAGGTCGATTCCAAGAGCTCCGGGATAGCCCATCAGAGGAGACGGAAGGTCAGCTTCGATGAAGTAGCCGCCCAGCTCAAGAAGCTTCTTCAGAAGGGGCTCTGTGTGTGCGTCGTTTGTGCAGAAGTATGCGGAGTTTGTACCGTACTTGTCGATCCACTCCGGAACATGCTCAAGGATGTAAGCCTGCGCGCCGGGAACACCAACATCGGTTGTCGGATCGGGAGCGGTCTCCATCTCGAACTTCATACCGAACTCTTTGCAAGCCTCTTTCATGATCGCAACACGGCGGCTCATGGTCTCATAGGACATGTGACGAGGGAAGGAAATGTGTACGAATGTGTCGCAGCCCAGCTCGTGAGCGGTACGGATCATCAGATAGCCGCGTGCTACGAAGTCGTTGTTGACAACCAGATCTGCAGCGGAGCCGATCTCGGGAAGATCCTCGTGGGACTCACCTGCGATGCAGATGATGTCGGGTCTGCTCTCTTTGATGCGGCGGAACGCTTCAGTTGTTCCGGGCACTGCCTGGTTGACGATGATCGCCTTCATCTTCGGGTCGTCAGACAGGTTCACGATTGTCTGGATTGTGGTCTCCTGCTCTTCTGTGAAGTTATCAGGATAGATTGCAAGGGTGACGTTCTCTTCGCCATACTTAGCCTGGAACGCTTCTGCGCCGCGTCTGTCATCTTCAGACTGGGAAACAGAACCGGTGACGATACCGATGTGGAAGTCTTCGCTAGCTGCTTCCGCCTCAGCTTCCTCGCCTGCATCCTCAGCAGGGGCCTCAGCCTCTTCCGTGGTCTCTTCCTGTGCCTCGGTGTTCTCGATTGTAGCACCGCCGCTGTTGCCGCCGCAGGCTGCAAGCGTGATGGCCATCACTGCTCCGAGAACAATGCTCATAAGTCTCTTTTTCATAACTCCCTCCTTTAAAAAGAATTAAGACATTGAAATCATTATACTCATTTACGTTGCAACGGTCAAACATTAATACGTTAAATTGCGTAATTGTTTTTGATTAATTATCATCTTTTCGTGCATAATATCTATATTTTGACTGATATTATGGGCACAAAAATGCGCTCCCAACAAGGAGCGCATTTTCTGATCGTTTACCGTATTCACTTCATCATGAGCAAGACCGGGATCTGCATGAGCAGGATAAAGCCCACCAGGATCCAAAAATACTTCATGTTCATAGTTTAACTCCCAACTATTATACTCTCGAGCCCTTGTTGTACGGCACGCCGTTGGCCTTAGGCGCCGAACTGCGTCCTACGAACAGGATCAGGATCAGGACCGTCATGATGTACGGCAGCATCGCCAGGATCTCGGATGGAACCGCGAACCTGCCGCCGCCGAGGACGACCGTGAGCGCCTGTGCGAAGCCGAACAGAAGGCAGGCCAGATAGCCGCCGTGGGGCGTCCACTTACCGAAGATGACCGCCGCGATCGCGATAAAGCCCTGTCCACTGATCGCAGTGGGCATGAACTGCGGAACGATTGCCAGCGTCATCGCTGCACCGCCGAGACCGGCCAGCATACCGGACACGATCACGCATGCGTAGCGAACCTTGTAGACATTGATGCCCAGCGTATCCGCTGCCGCCGGATGCTCACCGACCGCACGAATGTGCAGGCCCCATGTCGTTCTGTAGAAGATGTACCACATGATGATCGATACAACCAGCGCCAGAACCGTGGTCACGTCCACATTCAGGTTGTTGAGAGAGCCCGGAAGACCGCGGCTTCCAAACAGCTTGGGAATCTTGTTGACGACGGGCAGGGTCTGGGTCGCGCCGTCAAAAAATACTCTGGAGAGGAACAGCGCAAGACCGGGGCCGATCAGGTTCATCGCAATACCGCAGACCGTCTGGTCCGCTTTGCAGGTGACCGATGCAAAGGCGTGAATCAGTCCGAAAACTGCGCCTGCAAGACCCGCGCAGATAAAGCCAAGCCAGGGGCTTCCACTGAAGTATCCAATGGCCGCGCCGGTAAATGCGCCGATCGTCATCATACCCTCGATACCGATATTGACAACGCCCGATACTTCCGAGATGACGCTGCCCTGCGCTGCGAAGATCATGGGTGTGGAGTACATCAGGGTGATTCCAAGAAGAAGCAATAATGTATCAGTTGAAATCGACATCAGTGGCCTCCTTTCTTAGCCGCCTTGGCAGCTTCTTTTGCCGCTTTTGCAGCTGCTTTCGCGTCTCTCTTGAGCTTACGTCTGTTCTCTCTGGCTGCGTCCAGACGATCCACAAAGCGAGGGATCAGGTAGGACAGCGCGCAGAAGAATACAATGACGCCAATGACGATATTGATGATCTCTGTCGGTGCGCCGACCTTGGACTGCAGTCCCGCGCCGCCATACAGAAGTCCGCCGAAGAGAAGGCCGGCAAAGATACAGCCAATCGGGGAACTGAACGCGATGAACGCGACAGACAGTCCGTTGAAACCAACGTTTTCAAAGGCAGAGAGCGTCGAAACAGTGTGCGGGGACTGGCCGGTCACATAGAAGCCTGCGCCGAGTCCGCAGAGCGCGCCGGAAATCATCATCGCGTGCACGATGCTTCTGTTGACGTTGATACCGGCGAAGCGGGCGGCGTGAATGTTTTGGCCCACCGCACGAAGTTCGAAGCCTTTTCTCGTGCTGTTTAAGAGGTAATTGATCACGAGGGCCGCGATCACAGCGACGATGAAACCAATATTGAGATCGGTCCGGCCCAGGGTCTCCTGAAGTAACGGATGGCTGGCCAGGAAGGCCTGTCCGGCTTCTGTCTTCTTCCAGGCGGGAAGGATCATGGTGTAGGTGCAGTCGTTAACCGGATACATGCCGATCGTGCCCGGCTTGTGGAAGAAGTCAAGGCCGCAGATCCAGTTGGAGAAGTAAAGGGCGATCCAGTTGAGCATGATGCTCGTAATGACCTCGTGGATGCCCAAACGGGCTTTCAAAAAGCCCACAAATCCGGCGTAAAGCGCCGATACCAGCATAGCGGATACAAGGACCATCAGGACTGCAACGGGCTTGGGGAAGTCCAGCATACTGCCAACCATGGTGGCGACGACGCAGCCCATGACGTACTGTCCCTCAGCGCCGATATTGAAAAGTCCGGTCTTGATCGCGAATGCAACGCCCAGTCCTGTGAAAATGATAGGCGTCGAACGGATCACGACACTGGCAATGTCCTTGGGTCTGCCGATCATGCTCTGGACCAGCGTCTCAATGGACTCCTTGGGTGGGAATCCGGCAAGCAGCAGGATTAAGCTCGCTACGACAAAACCCAGCACGATCGCAATGATCGTCAGGACAAAGGGGTTGCCGAAAAATTTTCTTCTAAGTGATGTTTTCATTCGCTCCTCCTTTCTCCTTACTGCATTTGTGACAGCTTCTGCTGCATCTCAAGGAGCTGCTTCTGCGTGTCTTCCATCTGTTTCTCAAGTACTCTGATATTCTCGCGGATCTGCGCTTCCGTCAGTGCCTCTTCTGCAGGTGCTTCTGCGGGCTCTGCAGGTGCTTCTGCGGGCTCTGCAGGCTCTTCCGCAGGCTCTGCAGGCTCTTCCGCAGGCTCTGCAGGCTCTTCCGCAGGCTCAGTGGCCGCTTCGGCGGCCTGCGCAGCCATCGCTGCCTCTGCTTCCGCTCTGGAGACAGGCGTGAAGGCCTTGGTGGCGAACTTGTCGTCCGCAGGCTCTGCAGCCGGTTCCGCTGCGGCCGCTGCCGCTTTTTCCGCTTCCATCGCGGCCTTGACTGCCTTGAGCTCCGCTTCGTCTACCGTTCCGCCTGCCATCACGCGGCCGAGTGTACGGTTGTCCACTGTGCCTTGTTCAAAGATCTGCTGGATGTGGCCGTCGTAGATGACCGCAATCCTGTCAGATACGTTCATGACTTCGTCCAGTTCAAAGGAGATCAGAAGAACAGCGACGCCCTTGTCGCGCTCGTTGATCAGCATCTTGTGGACGTTCTCGATCGCGCCGACGTCCAGGCCACGTGTGGGCTGGATGGCGATCAGGAGCTTGGGATCATTGGCGATCTCACGACCGATGATGATCTTCTGCTGGTTACCGCCTGACAGGCCGCCGGCCAGCTTGGGACCGCAGTCCTCAGGACGCACGTCATAGGCCTTGATCAGCTCTTCCGCGAAGGATTTCATCTTCTTGCGATCGATCCTGCCGCTGGGTGAATATTCGTCGGATCTGTATTTTTCCAAAATCGCGTTCTCATAGACGCTGAATCCCAGAACCAGTCCGTCCTTGTGTCTGTCTGCGGGGATGGTCGCCATGCCCCTGTCAATGCCGTACTTGGGGTTCTTATTCTGGATTTCTTCACCGTCCAGGATGATCTTGCCCTTGCAGCGCTTAAGGTTGTTGACCGCTTCCATCAGCTCCTGCTGGCCGTTTCCGTCGATACCTGCGATACCGACGATCTCGCCCGCGCGGACCTGCAGATTAAAGTCCTTGACTGCGTTGATACGCTGCTCGTTTTTGACATACAGGTTCTGAATATCGAGAACTACCTTGCCGGGCTTAGCAGGCGTCTTGTCGACGACCAGCTTGACCGCGTGGCCAACCATCATGGTTGCCAGATCGTCCTCCGTGACACCCTTGACCGGGACCGTGTCGATGTAGTGTCCGCGGCGGATGATGGTGCACATATCCGAGGAAGCCTGGATTTCTTTGAGCTTGTGGGTGATGATGATGATCGTCTTGCCGTCCTTGATCAGATTTCTCATGATCGCGAGGAGCTCGTCGATCTCCTGCTCAGTCAGAACTGCCGTGGGCTCGTCCAGGATCAGGATCTCGGCGCCTCTGTAGAGGGCCTTGAGGATCTCGACGCGCTGCTGCATGCCGACGGTTATATCGCGCACCTTGGCGTCCGGATTGACGTCCAGGCCGTATTTCTCGACGATTTCCTGCACGTTCTTCTTGGCCTGCCGCATATCGAGCGAAATGCCGCTCTTAGTGGGCTCCGAGCCAAGTACGATGTTCTGCGTGACTGTAAAATTCTCAACCAGCATGAAGTGCTGGTGCACCATGCCGATTCCATGTTCGATTGCTGCAGTGGGGTTCTTGATATCAACTTTCTCGCCGCCGATGTAGATCGATCCCATATCCGCCTGATACAAGCCGTACAGGACGTTCATCAGCGTGCTCTTGCCGGCGCCGTTCTCACCCAGAATGGAGTGGATCGTTCCCTTCTCCACATCGAGATCGACGTCGGTCAGTGCATAGAAGGAGCCGAATCGCTTGGTGATCCCATGCATCTGCACAGCATATTTGCTGCTGACTTCTGCCGCCATTTATGACCTCCTTATCTATCTGCCTTACTGCAGAGTCTCCTTGTACTTCTCAAACTCAATCTCGGATCCGGGCGGGTCTATCTCGCCGCTCTTGATCTTTTCGCCGATTTCGATCGCCGCGTTGTAGATCTCATCCGAATAGTTCTCGTGATGCTCGGGAATTCCGACCGCATCTTCCGTCAGACCAAAACTCAGCGTCTTTCCGCCGATCTGCCTGCCCAGAATGTGCTGTCTCGATACCAGATCTACTGCGATGTCAACGTTCTTGAGAGAAGACGTAAGGACATTTTCCGGTGCAATATAAGCCTGGTCTCTATCTACGCCGATCGCAAACTTGCCGGCCTCCTTGGCCGCCTCGATGACGCCGGTACCTGTACCGCCTGCCGCGTGGTAGACGATATCACAGCCGTCGGTGAACATCTTGTTGGCAATACTCTTGCCCTTTGCTGCATCGGAGAAGCTCTCCGCGTACTGGGCGCTGACAGTCACGTTTTTGCCAAGGACGCTGTTGGCGTAGGCGACGCCCGCCTCGTAGCCGTACTGGAACTGACTGATGACGTCACTCGCGATACCGCCGACGAAACCGACCTTCTCGGTCTTACTCACGGCTGCCGCGATATAGCCGACCATGAAGGAGGACTCTTCCGCGCGGAAGACGACGCCCGTCACGTTGGCCGGTGAATCTGCAAATGCGTTATCCACGCAGGCAAAATTCACGTCCGGATTGGCGCCGGCCGCCTCGATGACCGCATCTGCACACGCATAGCCAATACCCCAGCAAAGCGTGTTGCCGTTGTCGATCAAAGTCTCGAAGTTGGTCGTGAAGTCGCCGCTCTGCTTGGACTCGATATAGTTGACGTCCGCGCCGGTCTCATCGCGCAGCTTCTGCAGGCCTTCCCATGCACTCTGGTTGAAGGACTGGTCGTTGATGCCGCCCGTGTCGGTGATCATCGCGATCTTGTGGCCCTTGCCGTCGATGCCGCTATAATCGTGGGCGCCTCTGGTCAGGATGTCGTCGGACGCAGTCGCAAGATACTCATTGAAGGCCTCCATCTGCTCTTCTGTCGCAGGCGGCGTGATAATGCCTTCCTTGATTTTCTCACCGCACTCAATGGCAGCGTTGTAAATCTCGTCCGAATAATTGTGGTGGTCCTCAGGAATGCCTACAGCATTGTCTGAGAGGCCAAAACTCAGTGTTTTGCCACCGATCTCTCTGCCCGCGATGTGGAGCTTGGAGACTAGGTTGACAGCGACGTTGACATTCTTGAGGGAAGATGTCAGGACGTTGTCGGGCGCCAGATACGCCTGGTCGCGGTCTACGCCGATCGCGAACTTGCCGGCTTCCTTGGCCGCCTCGATGACGCCGGTACCGGTGCCGCCCGCTGCGTGGTAGACGATATCACAGCCATCGGTGAACATCTTGTTGGCAATACTCTTGCCCTTGGCTGCATCCGAGAAGCTCTCTGCGTACTGGGATGTCACAATAACGTTCTTGCCGAGCACACGGTTTGCGTAGGCGACGCCGCCTTCATAGCCGTACTGGAACTGCTCGATGACTTCACTGGAAATACCGCCGACGAAACCGACCTTGTTGGTCTGGCTTACCGCCGCAGCAATATATCCAACCATGAAGGAGGACTCTTCCGCGCGGAAGACGACGCCCGTCACGTTCGAAAGCGAGTCGTCAAACGCGTTGTCCACGCAAGCGTAGCTGATTTCCGGGTGGGAGCCGGCCGACTCGATAACTGCGTCCGCACACGCATAGCCGATGCCCCAGCAAAGCGTGTTGCCGTTATCGACCAGCGTCTCAAAGTTGGTCGTGAAATCGCCGCTCTGCTTGGACTCGATGTAGGCGACCTCCGTGCCTGTCTCTTCCTGCAGCTGCTGCAGTCCCTCCCATGCGCTCTGGTTAAAGGACTGGTCGTTGATGCCGCCTGTGTCGGTGATCATCGCGATCTTCCAGCCTGTGCCGTCAACCGTCCCGACGTTGAGATCGATGGACTGGTTGTTGCCGCCTGAAGCGCCTGCACTCGCACTGCCGCCTGTCAGTTCGCCGGGCCGCACGAAACGGCATCCGGGAAGCAGCAAAGCAAGACACAGGCCCAGCGCAGTCAAGGCTTTTCCTGTGAACTTTCTCATTGTTACCCCTCCTTGCAAGTATGATTCTGAACAACACAAATTCAGTTATTCTCACTAAAAAAATCATAATCTTAAATCATGCTCTTGTCCATACTGCATAGTAAAAATTGGTGGTTGGAGAGGGGATATTGTCGTTCGCGGTTTAGGTACGGCGTATGTTTTTTTCTTGATTGTTCTCCATGCTTGCGATGCTTATTTCCGCGGTTTAGGCACAGCGGTTGTGTTCATACTATATAGTTCCCATGCCTAGAATGCCTTTTAGGTATAGAATGTCTTTTATACCTGTTGAGTTCCTAACAAATCTCTTATGAATGACTTCGGCTTCTTAATTCTTAGATACTATTATGTTAATTCTCCTCTCCTGTGCCTAAACGTAACATTTTCGTCATATATCATTGGATACTATTTTGCCAAAATCTTGAGCTATACCTAATCAGGCTAAATTATATGGATTTGTTGGAGACATTTCCTTATCAACTTGCTCGCTGTGCCTAACCGATACAAATCAATAAATAAGTTAGAAACAATTTCATGTCAACAAGCTCGCTGTGCCTAAACGATACAAATTATAAAAGACCGCAGGGTAACCCTGCGGTCTTCTCATTTCCAATATCCAAGCTGCTGCCCCAGCTCATAAATTCCGTGTGCCATCGCCGTGTAACCGGCCGCGTTCAAATGCGTGTTGTCAAGCTCCGGCTCCCGGAACTGCAGCGAGATCAAGCCGGCCTCAGCCCGCTCCCGGTCTTCCTCCGTCTCCGTGAGCCTGGTCACCTCGAGACCTTTCTCCACCAGATATTTGCGCGCCACAAACAGATGCTCGCCAAAAGCCTCCCTGAGTGCCGCTTCATACCACGTATCCTCGAGCCCGACCGGCTCCGTCGTATATCCCCATATCTGCTGAAAATCGTTCGGGTCATCCGTGGAACTCACAATGATATACTTGTCAGCGCCGCCTTCCCGAAGCATCGTCCGATGCTGCTCGATCAATTCCTCCATATCCTTCCAGCCGCCGTTGTCGCCCATCTGAATGATCATGACGTCCCCCGACTGATCTCCATATTCCAGCGAGCGTGTCAAAATCTCGACGCTATCCTCACTTCGGATCCCGAAATTATTAGTCGCGATCCCGGTCAGTTCCTCCAGAACAGAAGGATATGAGACGTCGTCTCCCCAGAAGTATCCCTCTGCCATCGAGTCGCCCCAACAATTGATTTCCATCGAAGAACTCCTTGTCCTGCTGCTTCCTGAATTGCTTACTGCGGCGCTCGAATTACTACCTGCACCACCCGCATCGCCTGCCTCTACCGATCCCGCCGATCCATGACCACCTGCGTTCTGCAGCTCCTGTGATGCATTCTGTGATGTATTTGCCGACTGCCCGCATGCGCTCAGAGCAAGTCCCAGCATTCCGACTGATAAAATTGTCCATAAAAAGCTTTTCAACCTGCCACCTCGCCTTCTTGATAACACTACCCTGTGGTCACGCTTGATTCCGAAAAGTGTGCGATGTCGCTGCCCGCTTTTCTGCAGATGCGGTAGGGGATGTCGTGCTCCTCGAGCTGTTTCAGGAACGCATCGCGGACTGTGTCCTCGAGGAAGCGCTGCTGGATGCTGAGGAATATTTTGCCGCCGGCGGCGCCGATCTCGACCATGAGACTGAACGTGTTCGGCGGATGGAGCCAGAACTCGCGCATGTACTCGCCGATCTCCCGATGCTTCCACTTGCCCGTGTAGCTGACGAGGAAGCTGATGAGGCCTTCGCCGGCGTTGAACATTTGGCCAAAAACCTGCTTTTTCTCTTCGACCGTGTGTGCCGCCACAGCTGCCGCCCTGATCGAATTTGCGCTCACAGTTGTCGAATTCTTCACGATCGGGTCAAAACTCTGAACGAATGTTTTGCCGCGGTAAATCGTGCACTGTTTTGGCATAGGCATGGCCTTGATGCGGTCGGAATAGTCAAAAATCGCCATTCCCAGGCAGTTGTGATAGGTCTGCCGGGCGCCGAGCATGGGCCGCGCGTTGATGACATATGCGCTGATGATCTCCTTGGAGCGGTCGGGATAGAGCGAATCGATCGCGCGCGCCATGAGCAGGGACACCATTGTCCCGGGGCTCGCGTCGTTGTCGGACGTAAAGCGCATGAACAGATCCTCCGGGACTTCGATGTCCCAGATCGTCGGCTCGGAAGGCGTCAGGGCGCCGTCGGTCTCCAGGGTGAAGGCCGGCGAATACTGAGCAGGAGGAACTGTCTTAAGATCGATCGCAGGCAGCAGATCCTGCGGGTCCGTTGTCTCCGCGGCCGGAATGACGTCCGTCTCCAGATCAATGCCGTTCGCGTCCGTCACGCCATAGCGCTCGGCGCAATAGTAAAACAGAAGCGTCGCCAGGACGCGATACATGCCGGTGCCGTCCGTGATGCCGTGATAGCAGTCCAGATGCAGGCGGTCGTCATCATAGCTGACCGCCCAGAGGTGCCCGTTCACCTCGTCCGTACCCAGATTCACGCGGCCGTCCGCGTGCAGGATCACGACCGGTAGCGGATTGTTCACATAGTAGAAGGCGCCTTCGCCTTTCTTCATCCGGACGCATAGATAGGGAAAGCGGCGCTGCGTCTTTGAAAGGGCTGTCTGTAGTATCTCTGCGTCGATCGGATCTGTCAGCCGCACTGTCAGCCTTACGGTGTAGTCCACGCCCGCACCAAATCCGCCGTGCACATGCATCATATCGCCGGTTGTTATCGTCCTCATAATCCTTCCCCCGCCTCAGCTGTCCAGGTGCTTGAGCAGCTTTTTGCCGTCGATGATGACTGTCAGATAATTGGGCGCTCTTCCGACGAAGTCATCCGGATAGCGCTCCTCGATCTTCTGCTTGATTCTTGTAAGCACCGCGACGAGCTCTGCGTTCTCCATTTCTTTCTCAAGTTCCACCGGGAACTGATAGAAGAACTGTTCTTTGGCCTCGAGTACGTCCATGCCGAGTTCCGTTGCTCCGTCTCTGCGATTCCCCTTTTCGTCGAGGATCCGCACCGCGAGCGCCTTGGGATTGTCCCGCAGATTCCCCTTGCGCTCCTCCTGCGCCAGCCCGATCACGAATGCGTTAGCATTCACGGCTTCCTGGTTCTCCCGCAGCTTTCTGTAGCGCGCCAGCACCTTTTTGATCAGCTCGTCCTGTCCTCCGGAATTGACCTTTTCCTTCTGCATCTGCTGCCGGAACGCGACCGCGCAGAAAAATGCCATGAGCATCAGAATCACAAACGTAAATGCCATATCAAACCTTCCTTTCTGTTACGAGCTGCCCGACAAATGCGTGGTAAATGGTGGGCAGTTTCAAATATTGTATTTTGAGACCGTGCCAAAAAATCACCCTATTCAACAACCTTCATCGGCCGCCATTTCAGGAAATCCCCGGACACAAGACTATACGAAATACCGTGATACACTCCCATAATACTATCATAAAACCGGCTATCTCCGTGCGAATGTGCGTAAATTACCTGCTGGGCCCGGAATTCTTCAGCCATACGCGTGAAAACACTCTCCTTCTCGAGAATATTGGTCGGCGGATAGTGCAGAAATATTATGATTTTTTGATATCCATCCGCTCGCGCGGCCTCCAGAGACTCCCTCAGGCGCGCGGCCTCCCGATCCACGAGCTTCCTCGCATGCTCCTCCGCATCCTCGTCCCAGCCGACGATCTGCCCCCGCCTGTTCAGGTAAAACGGTCCCTCGAATGTGCAGCCCTTCGTCCCGACCAGCGCAATGTCCTTGTACGTATAATAATTGCCCTGCAGAAACTCTAGCTTTCCCGCAAAATTCTCGTTCAAGGCCTTCGTCTTCTTGGCGTCCCAGAACATGTCGTGATTCCCCCGGGTCAAAATCTTCCTCCCCGCCAGATCCATGATATACTGCATGTCCAGCTCGCACTCCGACAGGTTTTTGCCCCAGCTGTGGTCGCCCACAAGCACCAGAGTGTCGTCCTCGGTGATCATTTTCGCGCAGTTCTTGCGGAACTTCTCTTCGTGATTTCTCCAGACGCCATGCCTCTGCCCCGGCGCCTTCAGCACCGACTGAAAATGCAGATGCAGGTCCCCAATCGCATATAGAGCCATTTATCTCCTCCCGTGACCGCAGTGGTGCCCTGTAGTGAGTCAGGGGGACAGGTCCACTGACTCACCCACGACCGAAGGGTAACCCTTCGGTCGCCCCCTAGCGTTGTGAATCACAGGGTAACCCTTCGGTTGCGCTGTCCTTCGGTCGCGCTGTCCTCAAAAAGAATGCGCTCCTCTCGAAGCGCATCCACCCGATCAACAAGCACTGTGCAATCGCTTAACAGCGAGATCATCGCCGCGACCAATCGCTTACATTCCAAATTCCTCACACAGTGAAGCAAATCTGACCTTCTCCTTGTCCTTCACCGCCTTGGAAAGATCATTCATGCAGTGATGGATCACATCCGCGTCCTTGAGCACTTCATCCATCGGCCCGTCCACCACAAGCTTGTCGTCGTGGTGATAGATCGCCGAACAGATCAGATCCGTCTCCTCCGCATTTGTCAGGCCAAGCTCTCCAAGAATTTCCCTTGCCAAAACAGCGCCTTTGTGCGCGTGATCATCGTAAGATCCCGATTTATATGCGGCAAGATCATGCATCATAGCGGCCATCGCAGCCAGTTCCGGGTCCAGCCCGCGCTTCTTTGCGATCATCGTCGCTGCAAGCGATACGCCGTACAAGTGGTTGACAGCGCCGAGCCGCTTGTCCGGGTTCTCCATTTTTTCCAATTCACCGTTCACATATGCTCTCAACTCTTTCAACCTGCTCATCTTTGCACCTCCCACTATAATATTTTCGCGATCGCCTCATCCAGCGTCAGCATCTCTTCCGCCGTCAGCTCCCAGTCCATGCACTTCGCATTGCTCTCGATCCTCGAACGCTTCTGCGCGCCGAAAATACTCGTATCCACAAACGGCTTCTGCCTTGACCAGTTCATCGCGATCTCCGCCAGCTGCACGCCGCGCGCATCTGCGATCTTCTGCATCACATCCAGGAGCTTCATCACCTTCGAGAACATAGGCTCCTTGAAATACGGATAGAACCGATTCCGGCTGTCCATCGCCTCATATTTCTCGATGGTTCTGTATCTTCCTGTCAAAATACCGCCGCCCAGAGAACCATATGTCATCACGCCAAGATCCTGCTCGTGTGCCCACTGCATCACTTCCAGGTTATCCATGTCCACCATGGAAAACTGCACCTGCAGCGCCTCAACATCCGCGACTTCCATAGCATGCTTAAGCTGCTCCAGATTGAAGTTGGAGACGCCGATATGCCTGATCGCCCCTTCTTCTTTGAGCCTGTTCAGTGCGCCAAAAGTCTCCTCATAAGGCACCACCGGATCCGGCCAGTGCACGATCAGAAGGTCAATATGATCTGTTCTGAGATTCTTAAGAGATTCGTCACACTGCCTGAGGATCAGATCCGCCTTGCCCGTACGCACGTACTGCCCGTCAATAAAGGCGTTCGCGCACTTTGTCGCGATCAGGACCTTCTCCCGCCAGCCATGACCAAGATCATCCAGTGCCTTACCAATATAGCGCTCCGCCTTGCCTGCATTGTAAGCAGGCGCCGTATCGATGAAATTGATGCCGCACTCAACCGCAGCAGCAATCGCGTCCAGCCTCGTCTCATCTGAATTCGCATCCCAGCCTGCGCCGCCAATCCCCCATGTACCAAAGGTCATAGGAGTTACCATCATCTCTGTTTTGCCAAAACGAACTTTATCCATTTCTTCTCCTTCTTTACCACAGGGTTACCCTTCGGTCGCGACCGCAAAATCAGTTTTACCCCTTTTTGTGTTCATTATACAGATCAGCATTGATCTCTTTATCAGCCAGTTTCTTCTCGACCCACAGCTGCAGCCACAACATCGCTTGCCTTCTCCCTCGTGAGCCCGAGTTCCTCTCTCCGAAGCTGGTATATATTCTTGTTTTGCCTGGTTGAAGCTCTTCCCATAATTTCTCACCTGTACACGATCATCCCGACAACAGCCGAGATTCCGATCAGCTGGATTGGCGACAGTTTCTTCTTCCCCCATGCCCGCAGGCCAAAATATACCCCCGCCAGCACTGCAGTCACAGCAACCGCCCGCAGATCCGGCATAAGACTTCCGCTGCCTGCCGGTAGACAGTTTTTTGACACCATATGCACACCGGTCGCCAGAATGATCCCGGTCACGCAGCTCTTCAGCCCCTGCAGGACCGCGTTCACATAAGGATTGGTCAGCAGATGCTGCAGAAAAACAATGATCCCGATAATGATAAAGAAAGCCGGAAGCACCGCGGCGAATGTCGCCACCAAAGCGCCGGGCATGCCGCCCTGCGAAATCCCGACATACGTGGCCAGATTGACCATGATCGGCCCGGGCGTGCTCTCGCTCACAGCGATCATATACGTCAGCATGTCCTCGCTCAGCCAGCCGTACGACATCACGACGTCTCGGATCAGCGGGATCGCAGCATAGCCGCCGCCGAACGAAAACAGCCCGACTTTCAGAAACCCGATAAACAACTCCCAGTAAATCAAACCGCTGCTCCTTTATCTACGTTCCCGCATACTACATACACCGCCAGACTGACCACAGCCGCCACCAGCAGCAGCGCGATCGACGACACTCGCAGTGCCAAAATTTCGATCACCACCATCGCTGCGAACGAACATACCAGTATCACCCGCGGCAATGCCTTCGCCGGCATCTGTCTGACCATCTTAACGCCCGCATCAATGATCAAAATACCGACCGCCAGCTTGATTCCCTGAAAAGCATGCGCGATCCAGGCGATCTCCAGAAAGTCATCGAGAAAACGCGAGATCAGATAGATCACAAGAAACGAGGGAAGGATCATCCCGACAGTCGCGGCGATCGCGCCGGCCAGTCCGCGCTGCTTGTATCCGACGTAAGTCGCACAGTTGATCGCGATAGGACCCGGCGTCGATTCTGCTATGACCGTAATATTCATCATGTCGTCGTGCGTGATCCAATGCCGGTTCTCAACGCAGGCGTTCTCCACAACGGAGATCATCGCATACCCGCCGCCGAACGTGAACATCCCGATCCGCATAAAAGTTAAGAATAAATCTGTCAGACTCGTCATCATCTCTCCATCAACAGCCGTGCTGCGGCACTGTTTTGGCAGTGCAGAAGCTTCTAATCGGCTGCCCAAAAACACTGTTCAATCAAAGTCCCTTGTAGAACTTGACGGCACCTTCGATCTCTTCCTTCGTGGGATGGCCCTTGGCAGTTCCGCCTACCAGCTTGAAGGGACCAAAAGTATTGTATCCGGGGCAGCTGTACTGACCCATCACATAGCATTTCTTCTCCTCGATGACCTTGCGCGCGGAGGAGGACAGGCTGTCTCTGTTCATGGCGCTCGTAAAGATGATGAAGACATTCTTGCCGGCCGGCAGATTGTCGCTCATGTAATTCAGGATGGGCTTGCCGAAGCTGCCCGCATAAATTCCGGAGGCAACGCCGATCCAGTCATAGCCGGACAGGTCGCGGGGGCCTGCTTTGGTCACGTCGAGGAGCTCGACATTTTCCGGATCCGAAGCTGCGATCGCGTCTACCAGCTTCTTCGTATTTCCATGATGATTCGAATAATAGAGAATAATAGTTTTCATCTCACATTTCCACCTTTCTATTTGTGATCACAGGGTCGCGGTATTCTAAACTCCCGGAAGCCCTGTTATTAACAGGGCTTCCACAACTGCGCTCCTCGTTGTGAGCGCAGTTGTTGGCTACGGCAGGTCAGCTGCCGCCGGAAGTCCGTATGCGCCTTCCGAATTGTACACGGCGCGGATGATGGCCTCGCTGACCACTTCCGCTCCAAGCGCGCCGACCAGATCCTGGTCCGCAACGACGTCGCCCACTGATACTGCGTAGATGCTGTCGCCGTCCGCAGACGTGTGCACCGGGTTGATCGACCTCGCGTACCCATCGTGCGCCATACCGGCGATCTTGCAGAGCTGGGACTTATTGAAGTTTGCGTTGGTCACCACCACTGCCAGCGTTGTGTTGCCCGTGAATTTATTGTCTTTGGCCTCGATCGAAGAACTCATCTGTTCCATTGTGCTGCGGAGCGATGTTTTGTCCTCGGTGAGAAAACCGGCGATCTGCTCACCTGTTCTCCAGTCATATACATCGCCCAGCGCATTCAGAACGACGATCGCGCCGATCTTCAGGTCGCCGATCTGTACCGCGTAGCTTCCGATGCCGGTCTTCATCGCAAAATCCATGCCTGCGATCTTGCCGACAGACGCGCCGCAGCCGGCACCGAAATTGCCGTCCTGATAGTTGGGTGCCTCGAGCGCTTTTTTGGCAGCTTCGTAGCCCATGTCGGGATCGGGACGCACGGACGGATCGCCGACGGACAGATCGTAGATGTCCGACTGCGCCACCAGCGGAACGAGCGCGTAACCGGTGTCGTAGCCGATTCCCTGCTCCTCCAGATACGTCATCACGCCGTTGGCCGTCCCGAGGCCATACGCGCTGCCGCCGGACAGAACGATCGCGTGCACAATCTGCGCCGACATCAGCGGATTGAGCAGCTGGCTCTCGCGGGAAGCAGGACCTCCGCCGCGCACGTCCAGACCGGCGCGCATTCCATCCTCACAGATCAAAACAGTGCAGCCCGTAGCAGCTTCCTTGTTCTCCGCCTGGCCGATCATAAGCGGCTCAATATCGGTGATCTTGATCTCTGTTCCTACAAGCGGCTTCCGGTTCGCAATTCCCGGCGTCTTGGCCGCAACACTGACCGTCGTGACCTCTTCCGTCTCTTCTTCGGTTCCGGCTGCGTTGGCTTCGGTTCCATTAAGCTCGGTTCCGGCGGCGTTGGCCCCAGTTCCATTAAGTTCGACTCCAGCGTCATTGGCTTCAGCTTCCGCCGTCGCTGTCGCAGCTTCCACTGCCTCCGCCGCTGCAGCTGTGTTAGCCTTCTGCCCGCTCGCGCTTCCGCAGGCTCCTGCGGACAAGGTCAGTGCCAAAGCAAGTATAATCGCAATGTTTCTTCTCATGAGCAACTACCCCCTATTAATTCTTGTCAGTTCGCCCCATCTACGTGATCACAGGGTTACCCTTCGGTCGCCCCGCAGGAGTGTGAATCACAGGGTTACCCTTCGGTCACGATGTCTCAGCGATATATTCTTTCAGAAATGCCTCCAGGAAAGCGTGCCGCTTTTCAGCCATCCGGCGTCCGGTCTCCGTGTTCATCAGTGATTTGAGATGCAGCAGCTTATCATAAAAGTGCCGGATGGAGTCATCCATAGGCCGCCCGTGTTCGCCGCCGTAGGCAAAAGTTCTCGCCGCTCCGACAGCGCCAAGCGCATCCAGCCGGTCCGCGTCCTGCACGACTTTGCCTTCAGCCGTTGAAGGCCGGCGGTCTTTATTGCGGCTGAAAGATACCGAGTTGATTATGCCGCAGATCCGCTCAATTGTTTCCTGAGGCAGCTCGTGTGACTTCAGAAAAGCCCGCGCATTCGCATTATCAACCGTAGCAAACAACTTGTGGTCGTCCACATCGTGAAGGAGCGCCGCCAAAGCAGCGATCCGTACGTCGCAATCCGGCTCAGCCTCCGCGATCCGCAGCGTGTTTCGGTACACCCGCATTGTGTGCTCCGCGTCGTGGCCGCCTGCGTTCGTGCGGAACAGCTCCTGCGCATATGCAATTGCGTCATCGATGATTGTCGAATCCATTGAATTCATTTACTTTGATACCACCATTATACTTGCAACTCACTCTGCGAGACAGGCGCTGACCACTAATTATTAAGAATTCAGCACTTAATCAGTATCCCGTCTGGCAACGTGATCATGCGTGATTTCCTGTTTTGACGCACCAGTCCGCAATCTCCCCGATCAGGTCGAGGGGCAGCGAATCCGAATACGGGATCTGGATCGATCCCTTGCTGTACTTGAGCCCGGCTTCCTCCAACTTCCTGCCAAAAACCTCAACCGCCTCAGGGCCCGGATATAGCCCGATGTGCTTCTTCTGCGCCGCAAAGTGAATGATGTTATGATCCTTCCAGTAGGTGGGCATGGACCATGCGATCTTTTCGGTCGCATCAGGCAGCTTGCTGCGCAGAACTATCCGAACGCTCCGAAGCTGTTCGCGGATCCCCTCGTCCTGCGCGAGAATGTACTCATCAACAGTTGTCGGAGCCTTGCCACAGTAGTGGCTCTGGTTCTCTTTGCGGAACGAGCGTCCGCATTTGGGGCATTTCCACATATCGATCATTTCCTTTCATTTACGAAAGCTTCTCCGGACGCAACCTGAGTGGTTGCCCTTCGGTCAAAGTGAGTCAGTGGACCTGACCTCTGACTCACAGGCATGAATCGACGTCGACCTTGTCGATCATGACGTTGAGAATTTCCCTGTCGGTTTCTTTCATACCGATCTTGCCGATGTATCCCATGTTTTTGATCGTTTTCTCGACGTCGCTCTCGACGAAGCCCTCTCCTCCGAGAAACTCCTTCATACTCGTGCTCATGTAATGCGCAAGGAGGGCCGCATGGACGGAGGAGGCGATTTTGGCGGCGCAGCTGGGCTTGGCCCCGTCGCAGACAATTCCTCCCACGTTGCCAAGCGTGTTGGTGATCGTGCCGCCGATCTGCTCATAAGTGCCGCCCGACATATAGGTTATAGCGGCGCCTGCTCCGCAAGCCGCGCTCACTGCCCCGCAAAACGCCGACAACGCACCAATATAGTGCTTGATATAAATCGACACAAGATTTGATACCAAAAGACTGCGGTACATCTTTTCTTTGGACAAGTGCCAGCGCTCAGCATATGTAACGACCGGCATTGTGACTGTAATTCCCTGGTTGCCGCTTCCTGAATTGATAATAACCGGCAGCGGACATCCGCTCATTCTGGCATCAGATCCTGACGCAGCGCGTGCACAAGCATAACTCTTCACGTCGTCGCTCCAGTTTTCCAGAATTGTTTTGCCGACTCTGGCGCCCCACGGATTGTCGAGACCTTCCTGAGAAATCGCTGTATTGAAGCGAACCTGTCTCTCCAGAATTTCTTCGACTTCAGCCAGATCTACTGTATTTGCGTAATCGAGGATGCCTTTGAGGGTCATTTTGGTGCGATCGCCTGTAATGGTGTTTTCTTCACTTGCCTTTGCAGTCGAGGAATCTTTATGGGCATTCTCTTTTTTGACCCCTATACTTTGCTCGGCAATGAATACAAGCTTGCCATCTTTCTCAATCTCGGTGATATCGGTGTGGTGCTCGGCGATGGTCACGGCTGCGGCGTGATCTTTGGTCCACATTTCCGCTTTGATGTAGAGATTGGGGACGTTCTCAGCGAGAGCCACCTCGCAGATGCCGGCCGCCACAAGCTCGTGTGTCTTCTCGCGAGCTGCGTCGTCTACGTCGGCGATGACTTCAAGCATTTTGTCAGCGTTTCCGCCTACGACGCCGAGCACGGCTGCCGTCTCGATTCCCTTCTGGCCGCCTGAATTAGGCACAGTCACGCCCTTGACGTTCTTGATCATGTTGCCCGAGCAGGTGATCCGGATGTGATCCGGCATCTCACCCAGCTCGCGATAGGCCTTGGCAGCGGCGTATGCGATCGCGATCGGCTCAGTGCAGCCCATTGCCGCCACAAGCTCTTCTTTCAGGATGGTTGTGTAATTCTGTGATAATTCTTTGGTCAGCTGCATGGTTGCACTTCCTTTTTTGTTGATGTGGCAAGTTACAAATACCTAACCCGACTTAAACCCTCGGAATCCCGCCGTAACTACTTCTAGAGTACCAACTTTTCCAACTAATCGCAATTCAACCACAATCAACCACAACAAAACAGGGAGCTGCGTCAGCAGCTCCCTGTTTCATAAATTCAACTTTCAAGAGTCCGAATAACTCCGTTTCGGATCCACCACTATTCAATTAGCGGCCGAACTGGCAATCGTTGTTGCCGGACTCGGATGTCCACATCTCAAGCATGTTGATGGGATCGTTGAAGTCTGCAAGCCAGCCTTCACGTGCGAAGTCGAAGTGACCCTGTTTTCTCTCATCCAGGAATACGTTCCACTCACGAGTGTCGATGGTCATGTTGATGCCGATCTCAGCGAAATCCTGCTGCATGATCTGAGCAACGCCGATGTGGCCTGTGCCATCGTTGGTCAGGTATGTGATGTTGATGGGAGTCTCGGAAGAAAGCATTCCGTTCTCATCGAACTTGTAGCCTGCATACTCAAGAAGAGCGATAGCTTCGTCGATTGCTGCATCCTGCACTTCCTCAGGATAGTAGCCATCTTCTACAGGGAAGTTGTAGGAAGCGCTATTCTCTTTGAATGTGCCGCCGTTGCCATCAGCCATACCTGCAGGGATGTAGGAAGTAGCAACCTTCTGGCCTGTCTGGCCGACTGTCTCAACAATGTAAGGACGGTCGATGAGGATTGCGAAAGCCTTTCTCATAGCGATCGCCTGGTCAACAGTCTTGCCATCGAACAGAGGGCTGTTTACGTTGAATGCTGCATAGTAGGTTCCCAGATTGTCAATAACGTGGAAATCTTCGTTATCCATCAGAGAAGCGATCTCGTTTGTGGGAACTGTGTCAGCGAAATCAAGGTCGCCGGAGTTGTAAGCTGCAAGGATTGCAGTGTCATCAGCGGAGAGCATCAGATCGATCTCAGGGATGGTAACTTCGTCTGCTCTGTAGTAGTTGTCGTTCTTGGTCAGAACGATGGACTCTTCGTGCTTCCAGGAAGTCATGGTGTAAGCGCCGTTGGTTACGAAACCAGCTTCTGCTGCCCATGCGCCGGGGTTGGTCTCCCAACCTTCAGCTGCCTCAACCTGTGCCTGAGGAACAGGGAGGTATGCCGGGAATGCTGCAAGGTCAAGGAAGTATGCGCAAGGAGCTACCAGCTTAACTGTAAGAGTCTTGCCATCTTCGGATGCAGTTACATCAAGAGTGCCATCCTCAGTCTTAGCGATAGCGTCGAACATGTAACCATAGTCAGCACCGGTCTCAGGAGCTGCTGCTCTCTTCCAAGAATACTCGAAATCCTTAGCAGTCAGATCTGTGCCATCGGACCATTTAAGACCATCACGAAGTGTGAAGGTGTAGGTCAAGCCGTCCTCGGAAACTTCTGTGTTCTCAGCAAGTGCGGGCTGAAGCTGACCCTCTGCATCATAAGTATAGAGACCTTCGAACATGTTGACTGCGAGGCAGGCGCCGTCTACGGAAGAGTTCAGAGCGGGGTCAACCTTTGCGGGCTCGGAAGCCAGGTTGATCTTCAGAACGTCTCTAGGGCAGGTTGCGAACTGGAAGAACTTGAATCCAAACAGGTTGGAGTAGATGCCTTCCACGTCGGTCTTCTGCAGATACAGATCGTTGTAGTAGTAGATCGGGATGACAGCGGCAGTACCCATCAGGATATCCTCTGCCTTGTGCATCAGAGCGACACGGTTCTCCATGTCAGTTGTAGTCTTGATCTCCTTGATCAGAGCTTCGTACTCTGTCCAATCGGGAGCGGACTTGCCTTCAGCGATTGCTGTGTAGGTAACGCCTTCGGGAGTCGGATAAATTGTGGACTCGAAGGGCTCACCAGCCTCAGCTGCTTCAGTCTCGACTGCTGCTGCCTCTGTAGAAGCCTCTGCTGCGGGCTCGCTGGATGTGGAAGCGCCTGTGCTTCCGCCGCAAGCTGTCAGCATGCCCATAGCGGTCACTACGGACAGAATCAGTGCTAATGCGCGTTTTTTCATAACGTCCTCCTTTTTTATTTAGCAGCCTGCCGGATTTTCCGTGCCGACTGCCAGTTACTTTATTTATGCTTAACCACCGGTAACGTCCGCCCTTCACTGCCTTAGAGCATCTCGTCACCGCGGTAAACACATCGAAATCATTATACTACTAAACGTCCATTTGTTTAGGTCAAAATAGTAAATATTCTAAATTATTCTTGACATTACTTGTTCCAGCAAGCCACCAGATGTCCATTTCCTCTGTCGGTCAGGGACGGGCACTCCTTGGCGCACTGCTCTGTCGCGAAGCGGCATCTGGTGCGGAATGCGCAGCCCGAAGGCATATGCAGAGGGCTGGGGACATCGCCTTCCAGGATGATACGCTGGGAGCTCTTGGCGATCTTGGGATCCGGGATCGGAACCGCGGAAAGCAGAGACTGCGTGTAGGGGTGGATGGGGCTGTCATAGAGCTCGTCCGCATCGGCGGTCTCTACGATGCGGCCCAGGTACATAACCGCAATTCGGTCGGAAATATGACGAACAACCAAAAGGTCGTGCGCGATGAAGAGATAGGCAACGCCCAGCTTCTCCTGCAGCTCTTCGAACATATTGATGACCTGCGCCTGAATAGAAACGTCCAGTGCGGAAACAGCTTCGTCGCAGACGATGAATCTGGGATCAACAGCCAGCGCTCTCGCGATACCGATACGCTGTCTCTGACCGCCGGAGAACTCGTGGACATATCTGGTCGCATGCTCTGCGTTCAGTCCGACCAGTTCCATGAGACCGAGGATCTTCTCTCTGCGCTCCGCTTTGTTGGAATAGAGCTTGTGGACGTCCAGGGGCTCACCGATGATCTCTTCGACCGTCATACGAGGGTCCAGAGAGGAATAGGGATCCTGGAAAACCATCTGCATTTTGGGACGGTACTGGATCATATTCTGGTCTGTGATCAGATTTCCGTCATAATAAATCTCGCCGCCAGTGGGCTTATAGAGACGCAGCAGCGTACGGCCAACGGTTGTCTTGCCGCAGCCGGACTCTCCTACGAGGCCCAGTGTTTCGCCGGGCTTAATGGCAAAATTCACGCCATCCACCGCCTTTAACAGCGTTGTCTTCATAAAGCCGGTGCGAATGGGAAAATACTGTTTCAGGTCTTTGACTTCGACTAAGTATTCGCTGCTCATGCTTTCACCTCCGCTTCCTCATGAAGATATTTGTTGTCTCTGATATTGATCCAGCAGGAAGCCAGATGGGTCTTATCGATGCGGACCTCTTCCGGAACCTGCGTCAGGCAGATCTTCATGGCGTTGTCGCAGCGTGCGCAGAATGCGCAGCCCTTGGGCATGTTCAGGAGGTTGATCGGCGTACCCGCGATGGGGATTAGCTTCTTCTTCATGTTGTTGACAGAAGGAATGGAGCGAAGAAGTCCCTTGGTGTACTCGTGGCAGGGATTATAGAAGATATCTTCTGCCGTGCCGCGCTCGCAGATTCTTCCGCCGTACATAACGACGATCTCATCGGACATCTGTGCAATGACGCCCAGATCGTGAGTAACGATAATAATGGCCATGCCCAGCTTCTTCTGCAGCTCCATCATGAGCTCCAGGATCTGCGCCTGAATGGTAACGTCCAGCGCGGTGGTGGGCTCGTCAGCGATCAGGATGGAGGGCTCGGATACCAGCGCCATAGCGATCATGACACGCTGGCGCATACCACCGGACAGCTCGTGGGGATATTGTTTGAGACGGCGGGGCGCATCGTTGATGCCTACCAGCTCCAGCATCTCCTGGGCTCTCTTTCTGGCGTCCTCTTTGCTGACTTTGTGGTGTGTTGTGATGGCTTCCATGATCTGGTTGCCCACCGTGTAAACGGGGTTCAGGGAGGTCATGGGATCCTGGAAGATCATCGCGCAGTGTCTGCCGCGGAAATCTTCCATCTGCTTGGGCGTGTACTTGGTGATATCTTCGCCTTTGAACAGTACTTTGCCCTGTGTGATGTGGCCGTTTCCATCCAGAATCTGCATGATGGAATAGGCCGAGACCGATTTACCGGAACCGGACTCACCTACGATACCAAGGCTCTTTCCGGCTTCCAGTGTATAGGTGACACCGTTTACTGCCTTTACTTCTCCCTTGTCGGTCTTGAAGGAAGTATGAAGGTCAATGACCTGCAGAAGCGGTGTATGGTTTTCTGTGTTTTGACTCATTGGTTTACCTGCTTTCCTCTTTCTTACTATTAGACTTCTTGTTCACTCGTCTGGCTGACCCATTATTTGCTTCTGAGCTTGGGATCGAACGCGTCGCGGAGGCCGTCGCCGAGCAGGTTAAAGGCCAGAACGATCAGGACGATCAGGACCGCAGGATAGACCAGCTGCATGGGATAAGTCTGCAGACCCTCACGAGCGGAGTTTGCAAGAGATCCCAGGGAAGGCATGGGAGCGTTGACGCCCATACCGATGAATGACAGAAAGCTCTCCGTGAAGATCGCGGAAGGAATCTGCAGGGCGGTTGTGATGATGATGACCGAGATGCAGTTGGGAATAATGTGCTTGCGGATGATGTGCGCGGGCTTTGCGCCGATCGAACGCGCCGCAAGGATATATTCATTATTCTTAATGGTCAAAATCTGGCCGCGAACAAGTCTTGCCATACCGACCCAGTACAGAAGACCGAACACGATGAAAATACAGATCATGTTGGTTCCCAGGGCGTTGACAATGGGATTGCTTGTGTTTTCGAGGATCGGCTGCAGGACAGTTGCCAGCAAAATGATGATCAACATGTCCGGCAGCGAATATATGATATCGACGATACGCATCATGATCAGATCCGTTCGCCCTCCCGTATATCCGGCTATAGACCCGTATATGACGCCGATGATCAGGACCAGGATACTGGCGAACAGTCCGACGATCAGCGAAATTCTAGCGCCGTAGACCACACGGATGAAGTAGTCACGGCCGAGGGAATCCGTTCCCATGATGTGCGGGAACACTTCTCCGCCCTCGTCGATGTACTTCTGTTCCATCTCGGAATACTCAAACGCTGCCAGGTTCTTGTTGGTTCTGTCACGTCTGCCGTTGACCTTGATGATGTCCGAATAAGTATACGGAACCACCAGCGGCGCGATCGCAATCGTGAGAATGATGAACAGGAGGACAATAATGGAGCCTACTGCCAGCGGGTTCTTCATGAGCTTTCTCATACCATCCTTGAAGAAGGTGGTGGACTCACTCATGACGTCCGCCTGCCGCTTTTCGTCTTCTGTCGCGGGTTCGAACAGAGCAGGATCAATCTGCATGCTTAAGGGATTCTTCTTTGCTTCCATACTTACCAGCCCTCCTTAGTCCAAAGTAATTCTGGGATCGACAACCTTGTAAGCGATATCGCTGAGCAGGTTGCAGATGACCATGACGACTGCCAGGAAAATGGTGGTTGCCATGATCATGGGATAGTCGCGGTTGTTGATGGACTTGACGAACTGCTGTCCCAGACCGCCGATTGTGAAGATATTCTCGACGACAAGGGATCCTGTCAAAATATAGGCCAGCATGGGACCCACATATGTAATAACGGGGATCAGTGCGTTCCTGAGTGCGTGCTTGAAGATGACCTTGGTCATCGGAACACCCTTGGCGCGGGCAGTACGAATATAGTCCTGTCCAAGAGAGTCAAGCATCGATGTTTTGGTAAGGCGCGTGACGTAGGCCATGGGATAAGCCGCAAGCGCGATGACCGGTAGGATCAGCGACTTGCTCGATGCGTCCCATACCGGCAGCCATTTCAGCGTGATGCAGAACACCAGCATCAGGAAGGTTGCAAACACAAAGGAAGGCATTGCGGTGAACAGAGTTGTGAAGAAGACGATGATACGATCGATCAGTCCGTTTCTGAACAGCGCTGCCAGTGAACCCAGTACAATACCACAGATGACTGCCAATACGGCAGCGGTAAGACCAAGGCGTCCGGACACCTTGAAGCATTCCATCAGAGTGCCGCCGATATCGCGGCCGGTCTTGAGCGATACGCCGAAATCTCCGTGCATGAGGTTCTTTAAATAAAGAACAAACTGCACCGGAACAGGCTTATCCAGGTTGTATCTCGCCTCGAGAGCCTGCTTGGTCGCCTCCGATAGTGCCTTTTCTGAGTTGAAGGGTCCTCCGGGAATCGCATTCATGGCGAAGAACGTGATCGCGCAAATGATAAATACACTCACGATAGCCAGCAGGACTCTTTTAACAATGTACCGAGTCATGGTGTTTCCCCTTTCCAGTTTTAATTTGCTAAAGCATATATTGCTTAAATATATACAGTCTATCGTTCAAAAAGAATGATTTCTTTGTAGACTGTATACAAAAATAAATTATATCATGTCAAAATGCAATTACAAGATATCTAAACCTGATAATTGATGTTTTTTAATTGTTGCGGCAGCTGCGCGCTGCTGCGGTTGCATCTATTTTTTTGACTTTTTTCGCTGCGTGCCGCTTGTTTTTGGCTTCCTTGTCAGCGGTTGGGTACAGCAGAAGCTTTTTCCCAAAAAGTTCCACTGCGTGCTGTCGTGGGTGCATCTCTTTTTTGGCTTTTTCCCCAGCGCGCTGCTTGTTTTTGGCTTCTTCTTGTCGGCAACGGCGCAAGTGCATCTCTTTTTCGGCTTTTTCTCCTGCGCGCTGCTCTTGCTGCATCTCTTTTTTGACTTTTTTCCCCTGCACGCTGCTTGTTTTTGGCTTCCTTGTCAGCGGTTGGGTACAGCAGTAGCTTTTTTCCCAAAAAGTTCCCACGATTTTGAGCAATTATCAATATTGAATGCATGAAATTAGGCACAGCAGGGGCTCTTCTCCCTCCTGTGCCCAACTTTTCAGAGCTCATCCAAAATATCGACCACTTCCTATGCATCATTTCGTATTATCAGGCGTTTAGCAAATTTTCCTTTGGAACTTTTTTGCAATTAGTATCCTTCTGTACCCAACAAATTAAAGCCAACGAAATATCGTCTAAAAATCATGAGAAAAGGCGGATGCAGATTCTGAAACTACCCTTCAGCGCCTGTACCCGCCTTATATTTCTTCTTTTGTCTTCTTATTTCTTAACAAGCGACTCGATGATCTTCTTGACGTTGATCTTGCCGTCGTTGGAGGCGACCATCCGGACCACCTTACTGACCACGCTTCCCATCTTGCCGTTCACGACCTTGTTGATCCAGTCAAGATTCTCCTCGTCAATCTCGCCCAGGTAAACCTTCTCCATGATGACGCCCGAAGCTTCTCCGATTCCGAACACGATCGCGCCCGCGACCACAGCATTCAGGACGTCCGCCGCGATGTTGGCGACGCCGGGGATCATCTTGAGCTGGTTGAGCGCCATCTTCGCCGTCATGCTCACCGCCCCCGCTTCGATGATCCTGGCCATGACTTTCTGCATGCGGTCGTCTTTCTTGTCGAGGTTGTAGATTTTGGCAATGCTCGAGATCAAGGCGGTTTCCATTGTGGAGAGCACGACCGAATCGGGCAGATTGAGCGGGACAGCCCCAACGACAGCCGCCGAAGAGGTCGCGAGCGCAGTCAGCGCGTGCGCGTTCATCCGCTTGCGCTTCAGATCGTAGCGGTAGACGGCCTCATCCGAATCCTTGAGGGCCGCGTCGAGATGGTCCTCCGTCGCCTTGATCAGCTCCTCGATCCCGCGCGGCGCGACAGACATGCTCTTGGGTGGCTTTGCCAAAACAGGAATAATCGCCACAGGCATGCCTTTGTTCTCAGAAGGTTGCTCTTTGTTTCCAATAGATAACATTTTGTTACCAACAGGCAGCCAATTGTTCCGGGTTGCTTTGCGGAAAGCCTCTTCCACCATTTTGATGTTTTCCTGATCTTCGTCGGGGAAGTAAGACTTAGTCAGCACAACGATGACCGGAATGTCCTTCCATTCACGCTTGACAAATTCTACAGTCCTGATCGTGCGGGCAGATAAGTGCTTGGACGACGCATCCACGCAGAACCAAAGCATGTGGATCAGCGGCCTGTCGCCCTTGAGGCCGGCCCTCATCCACCTGCTCATATCCCGGATCGTTTTCTGCGAGTCCCAGAATCCATCCCCGAATCCCCGGCTGTCGATCAGCCGCAAATTCAGCTCGTCGGACTCATAAGCCGTCAGTTTCTCGGTCCCGCGCCTGCCGTCGTTTATTCTGTCGACTTCCTTGCCAATCACTGCGTTGATCAGCGTCGACTTGCCTGCGCCGGAAGGTCCCATAACGAGAATGTTCGCTTTGTCGGTCATGGTGTTAGTCTCCTGTTGTAGTTTGGGTTTGTGGGGCTGTTTCAATTGGATTGTGAATGTCAGTCTTGTCGTTGATCACAAGCTCTCGACCCATGCTTTGATTTCGTTCGTGTCGGCTCCGTTCAGGAGGCGCGCGTCAAGAATGTCCGCGCCTTTGACGTAGGGTGCCAGCTTGGACGCTGTTTTGCCGATTCCGCTGCCGCCGGAGGTTGCAAAGGCTGCAACTTTCTTCCCGGTCCAATCGTATCCGGCGCAGAAAGTGTTCACTACAAGCGGAGCGCACCCGTACCAGATCGGGAAGCCGATCAGGACGAGATCATAGTCCTCGAAGTTCTGGATCTTGCCTGCTACGGGCACCTGTTTTTTGGCAAAGAATTCTCGATTACAGCGTGAAATAGGATTCATATAGTTGAGATCCGCGGCCGAATAAGGCTTCTCAGGTTTGATCTCAAACAGGTCTGCGCCGATCGCATTTGCCATTGTCTCTGCTACACTTGCGGTTCTGCCGCTCTCTGCACTGAAATATGCTACTAAAGTTTTCATATTAATATCCTTTCCTTGAGCGGTCATAATGCCGGCCTCCTTATCTGCATGAATTGACACTTCACTTGCATAATGCTATATTCGAATTAGAAAATGTGCTGCCGGTTGACGGTCAGCCCGAATTATAAGTCATGTGAAATGACCGCTAACCTTGGCTGGAGGGGCGGTCATTTCTGTGTATTACTACTATCCTTACCAATCTGGTAACCGATAGCAAAAAAGGTTGCGCACATACTGAGCACACCAATAATTACTCCGACCACTTCCATTGGTTCAGCCCTCCTTTTCTTCAGATTCCCAAGTGGGTTTCTATGTAATCGGAGGGTCACAGTCCCTCCGTAGAGGGCTAACCGCCTACCGTTATTGGCAGCACTTCATTATTATAATCTCTGTGCTCCATATATGGCAAAGCGGATATAACACCGTAAATCATATCTCATATGAAACACCAGCTGTTCCTCACGCGATCCACCGCATAACCAGCGATATCACCGTGATCATCCCAGTCAGCACCGCTATCCAGAATAACGTTGCCTGCCTGCTCTGGTGATTCACCCTGAAAAAAGGATATGGCCCGTCGAACCATTCCCTGTAATTCATGTACATCATTACGATCCCATACACAAATGTGATCGCCACCGGAATCATCCATGCCGACGAATGTCCTTCCCATAATATATATGAAATAACCGACAACACCGGACACAGCGTATGATGATACAGCCCGTTTCCCGATAACATGAGTCTTCGGAATCCGCCACCAAACGGCACCAGAATAAAAAGTGTGACCGCAAATGTCATCGTCAGCATGCAGGCGCTCGTATATCGCAGCCAGGCCGGCCCTCCCGTGAATACGTATATAATCGAAGAGACAATCGTGATCAGATTTGAGATCTGTGTATAATACGCAAAAATCCTCCATTTGCGATCACCGATGCTGACTCGAAGTCCCAGAATCTCCAGTATGATGATCAGTATATTTGCAAATCGCCCCATCATCTTCACTTCCCTTCTGGCTTATATCGAATAGCACAATCTGCAGCCAAATTGACACTTTTCTTGTATAATGCTATATTTGAATTAGAAAATGTGCTGCCGATAGACGGTCAGCCCATCAAATTAGATTAACTACACAGATTAGCCGCTCGTTTTCTCAGGACGGGGCGGCTATTTCTGTGTATTATTACTATCCTTACCAATCTGGTAACCGACAGTGAAAAAGGTCGCACATAAACTCAGCACACCGATGATTACTCCGATCACTTCCATTGGTTCAGCCCTCCTTTCCTGCAGATTCCCATGTGGGTTTCTATGTAATCGGAGGGTCACAGTCCCTCCGCAGAGGGCTAACCGCCTACCGTTATTGGCAGCACTTCATTATTATAATCTGTGTGCTCCCTGTATGGCAAAGCGGTTATAACACCGTGAACCATCCACCACCCTTGATTCGAATTGAGGATGGAGGTATATTTAAGTTAGAAAATGTGCTGCCTATAGACGGTCAGCCCGATTAATAAGCTACGAAATAGCCGCTTAGTTTGTCAGACTGGGGCGGCTATTTCTGTGTCTATTTCTACTATTTCACTCAAACCTCTCCGCGTCCAACTTTCTGACCAGGCGGGCGGGATTGCCGACTACAACCTCGTAGTCGCCAACATCGCGCGTCACCACGGACGCTGCGCCAACGATGGCGTACCTTCCGACCGTCACGCCCGGCAGGATGGTCGCGCCGGCCCCGATCCACGCGCCTTTCCGGATCACGATGGGCTTGCACGTGAGGACCTGCCTGTCATAAGGATCATGGTTGTTGGTCAGGAGCTGCACGTTGGCGGCGATCTGCACATCGTCTTCGATCGTTATGCCGCCCCTCGCCATTGCCAACAAATTGCTGTTTATATACACTCCGCTGCCGATCGTGATCTTTTCGAACGCAGCGCCGGCAAGCGGCGCATGTAGGAACGAATTCTCGCCGATGCGGCCGTCGAACAGCTCATGAAGGATGTCCTTGTATTCCTGCGAAGTCGGCAATGTATGGTTGAGCTTGAACGCCAGCTCCTCGTTGCGGGCGCCGGCTGCCGCATTCTGATAGCTTTTGTCGCGCATGTCTATTCTGAGTTCTTCCATGTAAGTCTCCTAATATGCGAGATTGTTAAGAATTAGATAAGGCAATGCCATTTAGCCAGCTGTTCGATTTATGTTCCCTAAAAAGGGGAGCTGGCTAAAAAGACATGTAAATGCCGTATTTATGATCAGAAATGCTATAAATAAGCATAGCAAACAGAGCAGTTAAG
>Ga0256405_10002267_pt1 | contig 45294 bp, 53 predicted proteins | sample RumenRJG_02DNA_FD_189096 | JGI IMG/M metagenome (GOLD analysis project Ga0256405, IMG submission 189096) | Bovine rumen microbial communities from Lethbridge, Alberta, Canada - RJG_02 | ecosystem: Host-associated > Mammals > Digestive system > Stomach > Rumen | place: Canada: Alberta... | reverse complement strand
CTCGTGGGCGCGAACGGCAGGGCTTACCCCGTCAGGCCAATGCCGCCTGCGCCGAAGAAGGAGGAGGCGCAACCCGCCCCGAAGGTGGCCGAGACCCCTTCCGCGCCCGTTCGTCCTACTGTATCAAAGATACAGTCGAAGATGCCGGCGAGGCCGACGCGGAAGATGCCGACGGACAGGTACGGGACGGTGATTCCGGTCGAGATCAACGAGGCGTTCGAGGGCAGTCCGCTTGCGGACATCCTCTCTTGCATCAGCAAGGCGCGCGTGGCGTTGCGCAAGGGCATGGACGAACACGATCCGGCGTTCGGCGCGGTCAGGCAGGACGCGCTGGTGAACCTGAACAACGCGTACAACTTCATCAACGCCGCCGAGCCGCACTGCGTGTGCCGGATGTGCCAGGGGACGGGATGCAAGGCGTGCCACAATCGCGGCTGGCAGACAGAGGAGGAATACAAGCGCAACCCGAAGGAGTTCCAGGCGAAAGGCGGTGTGAAATGAGTGCAATCCAAACGGTAAGGACTGGCGGCGTAAGTCTCTGCACGTTGCTGACGGTCGCGTTCGTGACGCTGAAGCTGTGCAAGGTAATCGACTGGTCGTGGTGTTGGGTGCTCGCCCCATTGTGGGGGCCGTGGGCGCTTGCGTTCGTTGTAATGGGGCTACTCGGCCTCGTAGTGGTTTTCTGCAAGGTGGTCGTGATGGCCATAGAAAGGCGGCACTGAATGACATTCGCGGAAACGATGAAACACTTTCGGAGAGCTGTCATTCCCTGTGGTTGCAGCGGGTGCAATGAGTTCCGGCGCGTCACGACCTTCTGGGCCGACAAGTTGGAGATTGCGCACGAGAGCGAGAAACTTGACCACGACAAGCAGGTGCGCGCAAGCCAGGATGCGCTGGAGCGCGCTTGCGAAGAAGTGCTCGACGCGGAAAGTCTAAAGGCTGTCATCGTTGCGAAACGCCGCATCGAGAACGACACGAAGACGGATGCGTAGCCGTCACCTCACGGGCAAAAAACGAAAGGCACGACATGAACGCGATAAAGTTCTCCCACGAGTACCCGAAGCTGCACGGACAGACTTCTGCCGAGCTGCTGGCGGTGCGTCCGCTGAAGGTGGATGCGCACACGCCGAAGAAGCTGCTGGACTACGACACGACCTACGAGGGCGGACGCTATCCGCTCCGCAGCGGCGAGTACATCCAGCTGATCTTCCTCGGCAACCTGCGCATCCCCTTCTGCACGATCCGCTCCGCATACCCGCCGAGCAAGGTGGCGTATTATAAACAGTCTGTCGGTAAGGTGTTTATAATCGAGACGCCGAAGTTGGAGCGCTGCCGGAAGTGCGCGCACTACGTGGACGACGCCACGGGATGCTGGCTCGAAGACACACCGCCGGACGATTGCGGAAACTTCCTTCCGGAAGGTGGTGCGCTATGAAGCTGCGAGACTATCAGGAGGCCGCGGCTACCGGAGTGTTCAACGCGTGGGGCGAATGCACGTCCGCGCTCGCCGTGCTGCCGACCGGCCTCGGAAAGACGGTGCTGTTCGCGGAGATCATACGCCGGATGCACGAGCGCGGATGCCGCGCGATGGTGCTGGCGCACCGCGAGGAGCTGATAACCCAGGCCGCCGACAAGATACGGCGCGTCACCGGGCTGGAGGCGCAGATCGAGATGGGCGAGTACCACGTCTCGCCCATGTTCGGGGAAATGCCGCCCGTGGTGGTGTCCACGGTGCAGACCCACTGCGCCGGTGGCGACGGCGGCGGACGCATGAGCAAGTTCGACCCGCAGGACTTCGGGCTGGTCGTCATTGACGAGGCGCACCACGCCACGGCCAGGACATATCGCAGGTGCATCGACTGGTACCGCCAGAACCCGGATTGCAAAATACTCGGCGTCACGGCCACGCCAGACCGCGCAGACGAAGCCGCGCTCGGTCAGGTGTTCGAGTCCGTGGCCTACGAGTACGGCGTCCTGGAGGCGATCAACAACGGCTGGCTGGTTCCCATCGAGCAGCAGATGGTGACGGTCGGATCGCTGGACTTCTCGACTGTGAGGACGACGGCGGGCGACCTGAACCAGGGCGACCTTGCCGAGGTGATGGAGAACGAGCGGAACCTTCATGGGATCGCCGCGCCGACGGTGGAGATATGCGGCGACAAGCGCGCGATCGTCTTCGCCACCACGGTCGAGCAGGCCGAGCGGCTTGCGGAGATCATCAACCGCTACAAGCCCGATCGCGCGGCATGGCTGTGCGGCAAGACCGACAAGGACGACCGGCGGAGGATGTTGGCCGACTTCAAGGCGGGCCGTTTGCAGTTCGTCGTGAACGTGGGCGTGCTCACGGAGGGGTTCGACGACGCGGGCGTTGAGGTGGTCGTGATGGCGCGCCCGACGGAATCACGCGCACTCTACGCGCAAATGGCCGGCCGCGGAACGAGGCCCGCCGAGGAGGTGGCGGGGAGGCTGGGCGACGTGCCCACGGCGCAGGAGCGGTGCGCGATGATACGCAACAGCTGCAAGCCGTCGTGCCTCATCGTGGACTTCACGGGGAAAGCCGGGCGGCATAAGCTGTGCTGCTCTGCGGACATCCTCGACGGAAATATCGGCGACGACGTGGTGGCCGAGGTGACGCGGCGCGTCCGGGAGAACGGGAAGCCCGTGGACATGAAGGCGGAGCTGGAGAAGGTCAAGGCCGAGATGGCCGAGCGGAAGAGGCGAGAGGCCGCGACGAGGGCGCGGCTCCAGGCGCGAGCGCAGTTCCTCGTCACGAAGATCGACCCGTTCGACCAATGGGACCTGACGCCCGTGCAGGAGCGCGGATGGGACAGGCACCGTCACTTCAGCCCAAAGCAGTCGCAGGTGCTTCTGGAGCGCATCGGCGTCGACCCCGAGAAGATTCCGTACGGACAGGGCAAGCAGCTCCTCGACGAATACTTCAGGCGCTTGCAGGGCGGCCTGGCTTCGCTGAAGCAGTCGGTACTCCTGAAGAAGCACGGCTTCTCGATGCCGCTCCGGCACGACATGGCCGGGAGGATGATCGGGCGCATGGCGGAAAGGCAGGGGTGGCATAAATGAAGCGGAGGTGCGAAAAGTGCCCGCCGTGGACGCAGACCGTGTGCCGCCACGCGTTCGGGAAGTACTGGGACGGCAAGAGCGACGGCGGAAAGGGATGCACCCAGCCGCTCGACGACGTGGCGGAGGCGTGGCGCAAGGCCGGATGGACGCCGGAAAAGGGCGCGACGAAGGCCATCACGATTCCGCTCCCGTCGGCTCCGAGGCGTCCGACTACTGTATCAAAGACGCAGTTCAAGATGCCGGTCCGGCCGAAGATGTCGGCCAAGATTATGAAATAGGCAGAGCTATTTTTCAGGGCAAAATGAAAGGACAAACAACCATGAAGTCAAAAGACTACAATGCATTCCTTGAGTCGAAGCGGGAGCGGGTGAACCCCGTCGGGTTCGACGTGCCGAGGGGTGCGATAAACCCGCGACTGTTCCCATGGCAGGCGGACATCGTGCGGTGGGCGTTGCGGCGCGGTCGTGCCGCGATGTTCGAGGACTGCGGGCTCGGCAAGACCGCGCAGCAGCTGGAGTGGGCGCGTCACGTCGTGAAGCACACGGGCCGGGCGGTGCTGATTGTCGCGCCGCTCGCCGTGTCGGACCAGACCGTGCGCGAGGGCAAGAAGTTCGGCGTCGATGTCACCAAGTGCCGCGAATGTTCGGACGTCATGCCGGCAGCCGTGAACGTGACGAACTACGAGAGGCTTGAAAAGTTCTCGCACGACAAGTTCGCCGGGATTGTCCTCGACGAGAGTTCGATCCTCAAGGCGTATGACGGAAAGTCGCGGCGTGAGATTACGGACTTCGCGCGGAAGATAGAATACAGGCTATGCTGCACCGCCACGCCTGCGCCGAACGACACGATAGAACTTTGCAACCATGCCGAGTTCCTCGACATAATGAGCGGCAAGGAAATGCTGGCGATGTTCTTCCGTCAGGACGGCAACACGACGCACAAGTGGCGGCTGAAGAACCACGCGCGGCGATCCTTCTGGCAGTGGATGGCGGAATGGAGCATCGCCGTCCGCAAGCCGTCGGACATAGGATATTCTGACGAGGGGTACGTGTTGCCCGAGCTGTCCATGATAGACGACGTGGTGACGAACGGCGTGCATGACGGCTTTCTCTTCGCGATGGAGGCGTCCACGCTCGCCGAGCGCAGGGCGTCGAGACGGGACACGATGGACGACCGGATCGCGCTTGCGGCGCGCCTGTGCAACGAGTCGAGCGAACAGTGGCTCGTGTGGTGTGACTACAACGCGGAAGGCGACGCGCTTGCCGCCGCGATACCCGACTCCGTGCAGGTGAAGGGATCTGACTCCGGCGAGCACAAGGAAAAGACCCTGAACGACTTCGCCACTGGCGCGCTGCGCGTCCTCGTGTCGAAACCTTCCATAGCCGGGTTTGGCATGAACTTCCAGAGCTGCCACAATGTGATATTCGTCGGGCTGTCCGACAGCTACGAATCGTTCTACCAGGCGATCCGCCGGTGCTGGAGGTTCGGCCAGAAGTACCCCGTGAACTGCCACGTGATACGCTCCGACTCGGACGGCGCGGTGGTGGAGAACATCAAGCGGAAGGACAAGCTGGCGGGCGAGATGTTCGACGAAATCGTGCGGAACTACTCGCCCCGCCATGTGATAGGGAAGTCGAAGCGCGACGAAATGGACTACGCGCCGACGATGCCGCTGGAGTTTCCGCGATGGCTGAAATCCGTCGCATGACAGAAAACTAAAACGAAAGGACCGACTGAAAATGAAAGACAAGTGCAAGACAAAGTGCATCGACCAGATCGAGGGCGAACGCTTCATGGCGTACAACGGCGACTCCGTGGAAATCGTGGCGGCGCTGCCGAAGGATTCCATCGGGCTGTCCGTGTTCTCGCCGCCGTTCCCGGGAATGTACGCGTACACCAACTCCGCGAGGGACGTGGGGAACGTGCGGAACTTCAGCGAGCTGGTGTCGCACTTCTCGTTCCTCGCCGCTTCCATCCTGAAGGCAACCCAGCCGGGGCGGATATGCTGCATCCACCTGACGCAGGAGCCCGTGTTCAAGGGGCGCGAGGGGTTCGTGGGGCTGCGCGACTTCCGGGGCGACATGATACGGTGCATGGAGGACGCCGGATGGAGGTACTACAGCGAAGTGACCATCGACAAGAACCCGATGCTGAAGGCGAGCCGGACGAAGGAGGCGACGCTACTGTTCAAGACCCTTGCGTCCGACAGCGCGATGTCCCGCCCCGCGCTTGCCGACTACATCGTGGTGTTCAAGAAGGACGGCGAAAACTCCAACCCGATTCGCGCGGGGATTTCGGAACGGTACGACAACCGCGAGGGATGGATTACCGGCGACGAATGGTGCGAGTGGGCCGCTCCCGTGTGGTATCGCAAGATGCCGAACGAGAAGTCGCCGCACTATCCGTTCCAGGGGAACTACCCCAGCCGACACCAGGACACGGACGGCATAAACGAGGGCGACGTGCTGCGGAACTTCACGCAGGGGCGCGAGAACGACGACGAGAAGCATCTCTGCCCGTTGCAGCTCGGCGTGATAGAACGGTGCGTAAAGCTGTGGAGCAATCCCGACGATGTAGTTCTCTCGCCCTTCATGGGCATAGGCTCCGAGGGCTACGTGGCGATAAGGCACAATCGCAGGTTCGTTGGGTGCGAGCTGAAGTCAAGCTACTTCCGCGTCGCGTGCCAGAACCTTCGGGACGCGGAGCGCAGCCGGATCGTCTCTGACGACCTCTTCAGCACGGCGGGAGAAAAGGAGCATGCAGAATGAAAATCACGATATGGATTAGGCCCGACAGCGACGGCGTGGCGACGCTCCGCCTTGACACGAAGCTGGAGAGCCTAGACACGCCAGTCATCCAGCGCTACGGCTTCAAGCTGGCCAAGGCCATCGAGGGCACAACCGACAAAGGCGCGCCATCTGCGGGGGCGCAATCGCTCAAAGGATAGGGAAACGCAATGCGTAGCGAGTACATTTTCCCCACGGTGCTGATCGCGCTCGACGTGTGCGCGTCCGTGCCGTATGCGGTGCGCGGCAACCTGCGCATGGCGATCTACTGGCTTGCGGCCGCGACGCTCACGGCTTGCGTCACATACACGGGAGGCAGGGCATGAAGCGGCGGCCGATAGTGTTCCTCGACCTGTACTGCGGGGCGGGAGGGTTCTCGACGGGATTCTCCGAGGCGATGCACGACCTCGGGCTGACGTTCCGCGAGATAGCCATAAACCACTGGAACCGCGCGGTCGAGACGATGAGGGCGAACCATCCGGGCGTGTACGCGATGCAGATGGACATAGACGCCGCGACGCCGGACGACATCGAGACGGACGTTATCGACCATCTCCACGCGTCGCCAAGCTGCACGCACCACTCCAGGGCGAAGGGAGGCAAGCCGAGGTCGAACCAGCTCCGGTCGCAGCCGAACGAGATATGGAAGTTCGTGGACAACAAGTTCGTGCGGTGGATAACCATCGAGAACGTCCCAGAGTTCACGAAGTGGGGGCCGCTCACGAAAAAAGGCAAGCCGATAAAGCGCAAGGAGGGTGCCTGCTTCCGGGCGTGGCTCGAACAGTTCACGGCGCGCGGGTACGATTACGAATGGCGGATCCTGAACTGCGCGGACTATGGGGACGCCACGAGCCGCAACCGTTTCTTCCTGATCGCGGTGAGACACAGGTGTGGGAAGATACGCTGGCCGAAGCAGACGCATGCCGAGGTTCCCGGACGTGGGCTGAAGCGATGGCGCGGCATGAATGAATGCCTGGACTACTCGGACATCGGCAACTCAATCTTCACGCGGAAAGACCCGCTCGTGCAGAATACAATGCGCCGGATCGCATACGGGCTGCGCACCTTGTGCGGCATAGACTTCATGGTCGACCTACTCGACCTGCCGGGCAAGGACTCGTGCAGAGTAAGACCACTCGACAAGCCGCTGTTCACCCAGCCGACGCTGAACCGCACGATGATCGTCCGCCCCTTTCTCGTAAAGCTGAACAACCACGCCACGGTCGAGAATGTGGACAAGCCGCTTACGACGGTGACGACTTCCGGCAACCATCACGCGCTCTGCACGCCGATGATCGTGGAACTGATGAACAACGGGCGCGTTCGTAGGGTGGAAGAACCACTTGGAACGCAGACATCGCACGACCACTACGCGCTTGTGAGTTCTTTCGTCCTTGGCCAGCAGGGAGGTGCGACGCTCCGATCCGATGGCGAGCCGTGCCCGACCGTGGCGACAAGCGGAGCGATACGCAAGGTGGATGCGATCATACTCGACATGAGCAGGCCGGCGGGTCCAGACTCCGGGCATGTCCGCTCCTCGAAAGAGCCGATGCGGACGATCACGACCTACGACAACGTGCAGGGTGTGTTCGCTGTGCTCGATGACGGACGGCTCCTCGACATACGGATACGGATGCTGAAGCCGAGCGAGCTGGCCGCGGCACACTCCTTCCCGAAGTACTACAAGCTGTCGGGAAGCCGCGCCGACCAGGTGAAGCAGATCGGCAACTCCGTGCCCGTCCAGACCGCGAAGGCCATCGTGAAGGCGATATTCGGGAGGGAACGCTAATGGCGGAAGGATGGCGAAACGTGAGCAGGCGGGAGCCGTGCCCGATATGCCAGAAGCCGGACTGGTGCGGCGTGACCGTGGACGGCGCGGTGTGCCACTGCATGAGGGTCGAGAGCGAGCATCCGTGCCCGTCCGGCGGGTGGTTCCACTTCCTGATCGAGCGCCCGACGAGGACGGCGCCGCGTAGGATGCCGAAGCCGCCCGTCCGGCCGAAGATGTTCAACGCGGAGCTGACGATGGCGGGATTCCGCGCCGAGTTCGAGGCTCCGAGCTGCGGGAAGGACGTCTTCGACTCGCTCCTGGAGATATCCGCCGACCTGAACATGTACGGGACGGACATAGACCGTTTGCTTGTAGGCCGCTCCGCGTTCCACGGCGCGTGGGCGTTCCCGATGAGGGACGGGCGCGGCGAGGTGGTGGGAATACGCCTCAGGCGGTACGGCTCGTCCGACAAGTGGTCGGTGGGCGGATCCCGCGACGGCCTGTTCTACGACCCGGAGCTGGAGCCGCGCGAGGCGGTCTACAACGGTGTGAAAGGCCGCGAGCTGGTGGTGGTGGAAGGGGCGACCGACTGCGTGGCCGGGTACGCGCTCGGCTTGCCGTGCGTCGGGCGTTCGGCGTGCCAGACGGGAGCCGACATGCTGAAGGATCTGTGCGTGCGCCTCTCGGTCGGGCGCGTCACCATCGTCAGCGACAACGACGAGTACAAGTTCAGGCCGGACGGCACTCCGTGGAGGCCGGGGCAGGAAGGAGCGCAGGCGCTCGCGCGGAGGCTGGGGCGGACTTACAGGATCGTGACCCCGCCGAAGAAGGACTTGCGCGAGTGGCTGTTCGCCGGACTGACCGCCGAGACCTTCTGGATGGTGGCCGACTTGCAGCCGTGGCGCCGTCCGCAGGGACGAGGGCCGGTGCTCTTTCCCCCTTCCACCCCCACCACCCCCACCATCCCCCATTCTTAAGTCAGAGTCAATCAAGGAGACAACAACATGCTACCCCATACTACAAGTAATAATTATAATAATACTCTTACGCGTACGTGCGTGTGCGCGGGAGGCTGTCTATGAGCCAGGCCATACCACACTGGACGCCGGAGATGCTGGACGCATACAACCTGAAGCTGTCGAAGGCGAAGGGGCAGATAATCCCGCCGCCGAAGAAGCTGCCGGGCAAGAAGCCGAAGTTCGACTCCGTGGAAGGGAAGCTGCCCGCAGGGATGAAGGTCGACCTGAGCGATCTTGTGAGCTACCAGCCGGACGAAAGCGTGGCGGTGCCTTTCCGCGCCGCAGAAGGCAAGCAGTCGAAGACGGAGCAGAAGTACAACCGCGAGATGCTCGGTGGCAAGGGACGCTTCGAGGCCGTGACACTTCACCTGCCCGGAGGCGGAAGGTACACGCCCGACTTCATGACGATCGACGACGGCGTGGTCACCTTCCACGAGGTCAAGGGCAGCTACCGCCTCGGATCGCAGGGCAGGGCCTATACCGCGTTCCACGAAGCGGCGGCCTACTACCCGATGTGGCGGTTCGTGTGGGCGCACTGGACCGGCAAGGCGTGGGAACGCAAGACTACGCCGTGGATAAAACCGCCGTACATGTGGATTTGACAGCCGGTTGAAATGCGATGAACTGCACCCCAGAGAAATGCCCGCACAGGGCGCTGATGGAGAAGGCAAGGGCCGCCTGCCTCTCCTGCGACCATACCGTCCCCGCAGGGCACGGTGGCGTAAAGTCCTACGACTCGATGGGCGAGAGACTTGTGCAGCGCGAGAAGATCGCCTTCGACCGAACCCCGAGGGGACAGATCACAACTCTCCCGGCCGATGTGGAGGAACGCACGGCGGAACTATACCGCAGATGGTGCGGCCTCGACACAATAGACGCACTGCTCATGCTGCACGTGTCGAACGGCGGGACGACCAACACCTTCGGCGCTTACCTCGACCGCGTTCGGCAGACGATATCCAGTCTCGACTGCACGCGCGAGAACTACAGGGCGACGGCGTGGGCCAAGTTCCAGCGGCTCATCCGCAGGTTTGCGCCATTCCTGAAGGGCAAGCTGCACGCGTGGGACGACGGACACGGCGGCGCGATCAGGAAGGAGCGGGAAGGAGCCGAACGCCGGGCGATGCAAGGCGACCTGTTCGGATGGATGGCTGACTCATGAGGGCGACTGATAATATAAAGCGTTTGGCCGCGATTGTCAAGCCATTTATCGCGCCAGAGGCCGCAAGGACGGCCCAGGACGCGTCCGCGGGATCGCGCGGTATGATTGCGTGGAACTTAAGCGGAGCGCGCAGACGGCGTTCTCGACGCCTTGCGCGATGGGGGTAGGTACTCCCGGAGGGGGCCTTGGTCGCCCAATGCCCAAGGCGCGAGGTCTCGAAAAAATTTGTAGTGACGATTTTTTGCAAGTCAGGAGGTCAGCGATGCGGAAAAGGACGAAGGCGGCGTCGGCTCTGCCGGAGGTGAAAGCCGACGAAAACGGCGGGATCGCCATTGCGGAAGGCGTCGCGCGGGTGGATCTGTCCACCCTTCGCGAGAACCCGAAGAACCCGTCGAAGGTCGTGGAGTCGGAGTTCGAGCTGCTGCGAGACTCGATGCGGAGGCTGTTCCGGTTCCTGAAGGACCGCCCCATGCTCGTCGAGGCCGACGGGATGGTGAAGTGCGGGAACAAGCGTCTGAGGGCTCTGAAGGCGAACGGCGTGCGGTTCGTTCCGGCCGAGTACGTGCGTTATCTGGCCGACTACACCCCCGAGGAGGTGGACGAGTTCATCCTTCAGGACAACCTTCACCGCGGCGTGTGGGATGCCGAGGAGCTGCTGGCGCAGTACGACGCGGACAAGCTGAGGTCGCTCAGCGCGGAGTTCGACGAACTGATCGCCGAGTTCGAGAGGAAGCGCGACGGCGAGGACTTCGAGTACTCGTCGAAGATCGAGGCGCCGCACTACAACATCACGGGCGACAAGCCCGCCGTGGAGGAGCTGTACGACACGGAGAAGGCGGACGAGCTGGCGAGGGAGGTGGACGCGGCGAAGGTGCCGAAGGAGGTCAAGCGCTTCCTGAAGGCGGCGGCCATGCGGCACGTGGTCTTCAACTTCCGGAACATAGCCGAGTACTACGCCCACGCCGACGCGAAGGTGCAGAGGCTGATGGAGAAGTCGGCGCTGGTGATCATCGACTTCGAGGACGCGATAAGGAACGGCTTCGTGATCGTGTCCGAGAAGATGGACGCGCTGCGGGCGAAGGAAAGCGAGGGCGAGGATGCGTGACGACTTCTGCGTGTTCATACTGACGCACGGCAGGGCCGACAACGTGATAACCGCCCGGACGCTGAAACGGCAGGGCTACACCGGCAAGACCTTCTTCGTGGTGGACGACCAGGACGACAAGGTGGAGCGGTACCGCGAGAACTTCGGCGCCGAGAACGTGCTGGTGTTCGACAAGGAGGATGCGTGGCGGAGGTGCGACCCGATGGACAACGCGCACCGGATGGGCGTCATCCTGTACGCGAGGAACGCGTGCTTCGACCTTGCGCGGAAGGTGGGCGTCAAGTACTTCCTGGAGCTGGACGACGACTACAAGCAGTTCTGCTTCAGGTGGAGGAACGGCGACAAGCTGGACTGGAAGGACATGGACGACCTCGACGCCGTGTTCGAGGCGATGGTGGAGTTCCTGATCGCGACGAACGCCGACACCGTGGCGATGGCGCAGGCCGGCGACTTCGTGGGCGGGATAGGCTCGACCGCCGCCGGGCATCCGCTCCTGCGCAAGGCGATGAACACGTTCTTCTGCAGGACGGACAGGCCCGTGAGGTTCCAGGGGTCGATAAACGAGGACGTGAGCATGTACGCGCTGGCCGGGCTGCGGGGGCGGCTCGTCCTCACGCTGACGTCCGCGATGATCGTGCAGATGGTGACGCAGACGAACGAGGGAGGGATGACCGGCACGTACCTCGACGGCGGCACGTACCTGAAAAGTTTCTACTCCGTGATGGCCGCTCCGTCGTGCGTCCGGATCTCGATGCTGCACGGCGGCACGAAGGACACCGCCCAGCACTGGCGGATCCACCACCACGTGAAGTGGGGGAACTGCGCGGCGAAGATCATCAGCGCGAAGTGGCGCAAGGGGAAGTGATGCGGGATGGCGGTCGCGGAAACAGCGAAGGTCGAGGCGCTGGCTGCCCAGGGATTGTCAAGGGTCGAGATCCGCGGGCTGCTAAAGCGCGACCTTCTGCCTGAGGAGGTGCGGGCCGTGGCTGCCGGACGTGGCGTGTGGAAGCTGAAGGAGGCGAGGCGCAAGGAGGCGAAGGGCGAGGCGAAGTCCGGAGCCGACCGGATGCGGAACATGCGCGCGAAGGACTGCGCGCTGGAGCGGCGCGAGCCCGCGAACATGTCGCGGCGCCGGAAGCTGGAGAAAGACCCGGAGGAGTGGCTGCGGTACTACTTCCCGAACGTCTTCACGCTTCCATTTTCGGACGGGCACCGCGAGATCATCCACGCGATCGTGAGGACCGACGCCGCGGGCAAGGACATGGTGGTGGCCGCTCCGCGCGGCGAGGGCAAGACGAACATCCTGCGCTACATGTCGATCTACCTGGTCGTGACGGAGCGCGCGAAGTTCGTGGCGATGGGAGGATGGCAGAGCCGGTCGGCGTCGGAGGCGTTCTCTACGTGGGTTCTCGCGATAACGTCCGATAGGCTTGTCGCGGACTACCCCGAGTTCTTCGCGCCCTTCGCGGTGTCGACCCACGCGAACCGCCTGCCGCGCCTTCACTGGCTGGGGGAGATGAGGCCGACCGGCGCGGCGATAAGGTCCAAGCTGATGCAGATAGTCTTCCCCGACGGGCGCGGCGCGATAGCGGCGGGTTCGCTCCAGGGCGACGTCAAGGGCCTGAACATCACGACGGCGAGCGGCGAGTCGATCCGTCCGAACAAGCTGCTGCTCGACGACCCGCAGGACGTTGACCGCGCGGACGATCCGAAGTTCGTCGCGGAGACGATCAAGAAGATCGACACGCAGTGGCTGTGCCTCGCCGGACCTGACTCGCGCATCTCGATGATGGTGGCCTGCACCATCTACGCGCCGGACGACGTGGGCGAGACTCTGGGCAAGAGGCGCAACACGGTGTTCGTGCGGATCCCGCGCGTCGTGTCGTGGCCTGTCGATTTCGACGAGGCCGAGTCCCGGACGCGCCAGCTGTGGGACAGGTGGTTCGACCTGTACGACGACGAGAACACGCGCGAGATGGCGTTCAAGTTCTACGAACTGAACCGCGCCGCGATGTGCGCGGGGTTCAAGGTCTCGTGGAAGTACCGCTACGACAAGGCCAAGGGCGACCCCGACGCGTACTTCTCGGCGATGGTGGACTACTACACCAAAGGCCGTGAGGCGTTTTTCTCGGAGTACCAGAACCAGCCCGTCACGTACGACACGAAGTACTACAAGCTGAAGCCGGATCACATCATCGAGCACCAGGTGGAGCTGCACGAGGACGAGCTGCCGGACGATACCGTGTACGCCGTGCTGACCACGGACATCAACTACTCGTATGGTCTGACCTACGAGGCGACGGCGTTCAACAGCGAGGGGCGGAGCCACGTGTTCGCCAAGGGCGTGTGGTGCCAGGCGCCGCTTCCGATCTCCGCGAAGAACACGAACCAGGAGCAGAGGCAGCGGCTCGTCAAGAAGGCTCTGGAGGTCTTCGCCGAGTGGGTGGACGTCCAGCCGTGGAAGCTCGACGACTGGTACATCGACGCGGGCGGCGAGCAGTTTGACACGGTGACGCGCTTCTGCCGCGAGGCGAAGAAGAATGGCAAGCTGGGGCGTGCGATGATAGGCCGCGCCGGAAAGACCTACGACCCGTCGGTGAAGACGCGCGTCGGCCGAGTCCGCGGGAAGGTGTACGCCTGCTTCACGCGACAGTCCGGCAAGTGGTACTGCATGGACGCCGACTACTACAAAGAGCTGGCCCAGACGTCGTGGATCACTCCCATTGGCGAGCCCGGGAGCGCGACGATATACAAGGGCTTGCACGAAGGGTCGCACCGCGACTACGCCGAGCAGATGTGCCGCGAGGTACTGATTGCAAAGGGCGTGATAATGGTGCGTGGCGGCGGCACGATGGTGGTGTACAAGTGGAACACGCTTCCGGGCAAGCACGACCACCTTGACACACACGCGATGGCGTATGCCGGCGCGGGGTACGCCGGAATACTCTCCGCGCCCGCGTCCGGATCGCAGAGCGACGCGGCGCTGGCCGGATCCAGAAACGATGCGAACGCACCAAAGCGGAACAGGAGGAAGGTCTATCATGGCTAAGAACAAGCGGAAGGTTTACAGCGAAGTCATGGGCGAGGACGGGCTGGCCGACGGCATCCCCTGCGCCGACTGCGGATGCCGCCATTCGTACGTCGTGCGGACGGTGAAGATGGGCGAGGTCATACGCCGGACGAGGCGCTGCCGGAATTGCGGCAGGGAGTTCTACACCACCGAGTCGTCGTAGCGTTCTACTGTATCTTTGACGCAGTTGACAGCGGAGCGCCGACTGTATCTTTGACGCAGTAGGAGCCGTGCGGATGCGCAGGACGGATCGTCGAAGCGCCGAAAAGTGCTACATATAGCAGCGAGCGTCTTTTTTACCGTTTGACAATCGGTTAATATGTGCGCGATGGCAGATAAAGACATAGACAAAGCGGCGAAGACGCCGACCCCCGGAGTGACCGACTCCGAGTTCGCGGATGCGATTGCAAACCCGTCCTCGTTTTCCGTGGACGGACTGTCGCAGACCAACCGACCGATATCCGATCTGATCGCGGCGGACAAGTACATGCGCAAGCGCGCGATGGCCGGACGCCGCCGCCATCCCCTGGCGGGCATGGTGTCCCACCTGATACCGCCGGGGACGTGTGACCGATAGGAGGCACTGCATGGCGAAGAAACACCAGAGGACGTCTTTCGAGGGTGTGCAGGTAAGCGCCAAGTTCGACAACGCCCGCCGCACGCCCGACACGGAGTCGCTTTTCCGCAACGTCGACTCGCTGGCGATGATCGCCGCGCTCGACCCGACGACGCGCCGGACAATCCGCGACCGTGCGAGATACGTCGTCCTCAACTGCCCGTACGCATGGGGCATGCTCGACACGCACGCCTCGTACGTCGTGGGCTCGTGGGTGTCCGCGTCGTTCCCGCGCGGCGGAGTGCCGAAGAAGGTGCGCGACAAGCTGGTGCGCGACTTCGACGCGTGGGCGCTCAAGGTGGGGCTGTGGGAGAAGTTGCGCACGATGGTCAGGGCGAAGACCACGGACGGCGAGGCGTTCGCCGTGTTCTTCACGGATCCGACGATCACGGACAGGAAGAACCACGTCAAGCTGAACCTCGCCGTGATCGAGTGCGACCGCGTGGAATCGTGGACGGAGACGGTCACCCGCGAGAACGAGAGGGACGGCATCCGCTTCGACCCCTACGGCCACCCGACGGAGTACCGCATCCTGAAGTACCACCCCGGCGACTACCGCGTCAGCATCAAGAACCGCAAGGGCGAGTGGACGAAGGCGGCGAACGTCATCCACTACTTCGACGTGCTGCGGCCCGAGCAGGTGCGCGGCGTCTCCGACTTCGTGTCCGCGCTGGAGATTCCGGCGGACCAGAAGTCGTACCGCTCGTCCGTCACCACGAGCGCGATCAACGCGGCGAACATCAGCGGCGTGCTCGAGACCGACCTCGTGCCGGAGTGCTTCGACGAAGAGGACGGGGAGCTCGGCAAGTGCGCGATGGAGGTCAAGCCGAACACCATCTTCCAGATGCAGCGCGGGGCGCTCCTCACCATTCCGGAGGGGTGGAAGATACACCAGCTCCAGGCGCAGCAGCCGACGTCGCACTATCCCGATTTCGTGAGGGCTCTGATCGCGGAGATGGCACGGTGCCTCTCCATGCCGGTGAACATCGCCATGTGCGACAGCTCCCAGCACAACTTCGCGTCCGCGAAGATCGACCACACGGTGTATGGCGACAAGATCAACTCCATCCGCTCCACGCTCGCCACGAAGGTGCTCGACCGCATCTTCTTCAACTGGCTGGAGGAGTACGCCATCAGGGAGAGGATCGACGAGGAGACGATGGACGCGCTCGCCGACGTCGAGTGGCTGTTCATGGCAAGGGGCAACGCGGACGTGATGAAGGACGCGGCGGCCGACAACACGCGGCTCGGGAACGCCTCGCTCTCGTACGAGACCCTTTACGCGAAGGACGGCAAGGACTGGAAGCGGGAGGTCCGCCAGGCCGTGTCCGAGCGCGCCCAGATGCTGGCGTGGTGGCGCGAGGAGTGCAAGACGAACGGACTCCCCGAAGAGACGCCCTGCCCCTTCTTCGCGAAGGACGCGGGGGCGGCGAAGCCCGCGCCGACCGAAGACCAGGTCGAACACGAATCGCAGAGGAACCGGAACCCGAACAACCGGGCGAAGGCGAATTGACGGACAGTCCAAACGTGAAGGAGAAAAGACATGCCACCTGAAAAGATAGCAGAACTCATGAAGAAGCCGCTCGTCGCGACGGGCGTGGTTTCGCTCGTCGCCGAGAAGGACGCCGAGGGCAAGCCCGTGGAGGGCAACAAGAAGATGACGATCACCGCCTACAACGGCGGGCTCATGAACGTCGCCTGGGGCTATCCGGTCGGCATCGAGCTCGCGGGCCTGAAGTGGCGCGAGGACAACGCCGTGCCGATCCTGTGCCAGCACAAGACGTACTCGATCGACGCGATATGCGGACAGGCGACGAAGGTGTCGCACGACGGGAAGACGCTCACCATCGCCGCGGACTTCATGCCCGTGTCCGCCGACGCGAAGAAGGTGCACGACCTCGCGAAGGCCGGCTTCAAGTTCCAGGCGTCCGTGGGCGTGTCCGCGAGCGACGTCATCTTCATCGAGGCGAATCAGTCCTACAAGCTGAACGGCGAGGAGGTCAAGGGCGAGTGCTACATCGTCCGCGCCGGAACGCTGAACGAAGTTTCCATCGTCCCGCTGGGGGCAGATGGGTCAACCCAGACGGCTATTGCGGCCGCCGCTAACACAAACAAGGAGGGCACTATGCCTGAAGACAAGAACAAGAAGCCGGTGGTGGCCGCGCAGCCGACCGACACCGCAACCGTGGAGGCGGCAGCGCAGACAGCCGAGCGCGAGCGCGTCGCATCCGTCATCGCCGCGTGCAAGGGGCACGACGACATCATGGCCCAGGCCGTGAAGGAGGGCTGGAGCGCCGAAAAGGCGGAGCTGGCCTGCCTCAAGGCCGAGAAGGAGGAGGCCGAAAAGGCGAAGAAGCAGGCCCAGCTCGAGGCGTCCCGCCCCGGCGCGCCCGCCATCATCAACCTCCAGGCTTCCGCGTCGCACGACGCCAAGACCGTCGCCGCCGCCGCCTGCATGGGCGCCGCCATGCTCGACAAGGACGTGGAGGCCGCGTTCAAGGACGTTGACCTCGACGCCGCGCACGACCTGCACGTGACGCGTCTTTCGGACGTGTTCGCCGCGTTCGGGTTCACGTACCGCCTGGGCGACGACGCCTCGATGATGAAGGCGATCAAGGCCGCGTTCTCGAACTCCGACATCCCGAACGTCCTCTCGAACGTCGCGCACAAGTTCGTGCTCAAGGGCTTCGGCGAGGTGGGCGAGAGCTGGCGTGCGATCGCCAAGCCGCGCGCCGTGCCGGACTTCAAGGCCGTCAAGGGCGTCCGCCTCGTTCTGGGCGGTCTCCTGAAGTCGCTCGTCAAGAACGGCGAACTTCAGCACGTCGACCTCTCGGACGACGCGCGCTCGATCCAGGCCGCGACGAAGGGGTCCATCGTCGGCATCAGCCGCCAGGATCTCATCAACGACGACCTCGCGGTTCTCTCGGAACTCCCGGAGCGCTTCGGCCAGATGTCCGGCCGCACGATCAACAAGGATGTGTTCGGCGCGCTCTCGACGACTGCCAGCGACTACGGCGCGAACACCTCTGGTGCTCTTGCGCTTGACGCGCTCTCGGCGGCCTATGCGCTTGCGCTCGCCATCAAGGACGCGAACGGCGATCCCCTCGGGGCCATTCCCGACCGCATCCTCTGTTCGCCGTCGAACTTCCTCACGGCGAAGGCAATCTACCAGTCCGAGCACATCGTCTCCGGCGCGTCCTCCAAGACGCCCCGCGACAACGTGATGCGCAACATCCTTGCGCCCGTCACGTCTCCGTTCCTCTCCGGGACGAAGTACTGGCTGTTCAACTCGGCGTTCGGCCTCGTCGACGTCGCGTTCCTCAACGGCCGCCAGACGCCCGTGGTGGAGACGGCGGAGGCCAACTTCCACCAGCTCGGAATCGAGATGCGCTGCTACTACGACTACGGCCCGTCGGCCGGCGAGCTCAAGGCGGCGGTGTACTCGACCGGCGCGTAAGGTCGAAACGGGCGCGGTGGCATCCCGTCGCCGCGCCCATCGTGAAACTCTGACAGAAAGGAAAACTGAAAATGGCTATCTCCACTACTGCGGCCAAGTTCCGCAAGACGGGCGACACGCTCGACTACACCGCCGGGGCGAATATCTCCTCCGGGAAGATCATCGTGGCAGACGGGTGCGTTTGCCTCGCACAGTACGACATCGCCAGCGGTTCTACCGGGGCGCTGAAGATACTGCACAAGGGCGAGGTCGTCGAGGTGACGACCGACGAGGCAATCGGCGCGACCGACGCGGGCACGGCCCTCTACGTCGTCGCCGCGACGGGCCTTGTCACCAAGACGTCGACGAGCAACGTGTTGCTCGGCTACGCCCGCAAGGCCATCGGCGCGACCGACCTCAGCTTCGAGGTCGTCTGCGCCTAAGGGCGCGGGGGGAGACGCGCCGATGCGCAAGCCGAGCGAGTACCTTCCCGCCGCGCTGAAGGGTCTGCGGAGCCGTCTGATGCCGGACTGCTCCGAGACCCTTTGCCACGCGGGGAGGTCCGCCACGGTGACGCGCGTCGGCACGACTCCGATAGGCGAGGACGCGCTTTCGGGTACGGAAGTCCCGGAAGGCGTCCGCGTCCTTGCAGGGGCCGCCGATTTCCCCGGACTCGGCAAGGGACGGCTCGTCTCGCTTGACGGCGAGTGGCGCGTCGTGACGGGCGCGCGGACGGATCCAGCGGGGGCGGTGCTCTCGCTGTCCCTGTCCGCGTCGCTCGCCGCGACGAAGGCGGCGTACAGGAGGCCGGGGACGAAGATCGCCCAGACGGTGGACGCGCTGGCCGTCGAGGGCGAGGCCATGGAGCCCGTGACGGACGCGCTTGCGCCGACGATGCTCCGCTCGTGGACGGTGGCCGTCGCGGAGGACGGATGGCTGGAGCCGACCGAACCGCAGATAGGCGACACGCTGGAGCTGTCGCCGCAGGACATGACCCTTCGCGTTTCCGCAGTTTCGCGGCGCGACGGATTCTTTATTCTCTCGTGCAGGGCGAGGAGGTGACGACGTGCCCGCCGCCATCGCTTTCGGGTGCGAGGTGTCGGAGCGCGGCATCGCCGATTTCGTCAAGGCGCTTTCCAGATACCAGGCCGAGACGCAGCGCGACATGCGCGGGGCGCTCCGCTCCGCCACGATTGACCTTGTGAAGTCTCTCAGGGCGCTGACGCGCAAGGCGCCGAAGGTCGTCCCGCGCGAGGACGTGCGCTGGGGCGAGAGCGATCCGAAGTACATCACAGGAAAGGACGGGCGGCAGTTCCGCCGCGTGGTCGTCTCCCGCTGGTTCGGCGGGAAGAAGCAGCAGAGCGTCCACTGGCAGCTCGTACGGACGAAGTATCGCGCCAGCAAGACGGCGCGCGGCGTCTCCGAGTCGTGGACCGAAGCCAAGGCGACGATGATGCGCGAGGCGCGGCAGAGGTTCGGCGGCATCCGCCAGTGGGGGCTCGCCAAGAAGTCGTGGGGATGGTTCATGAAGTCCCTGTTCGGGCGGTCCGTGCAGGACGAGAACCCGAAGGCGCTGATCAAGCCGAGCATGGTGGACGGCGGCATCCAGGAGTTCCGGGAGGCGCTTCCCGACGGCACGGTGGATCCGTCCGCTCCGATCAGGTGCGACATCGACATCGTGAACAGGCTCGGCTACATCAAGAAGGCGATGCCACCCGGAGCGCTGGCGGTCGCGGTGCAGAAGGCGACGAACAGCATCAACCACAAGATAAGCGACGGGCTGAGGTCGCGCAAGTTCGGGAATTGACCGCCGGTCCAAATGCGGAGGTTTGGAACATGAGAAAGTCAGTCAGCGCATCCCTGGAGGCGAGGTTTCTGGAAATCCTGCGCGAGGTCGTGCCGGACGTGAAGTGCGTCGGGCTCCTGGCGACTGCGGACGCGGGGAAGGTGAAGGACGAGGACCTGACCTCGTTCCAGGTGCGCGTGTACGAGTTCAAGCAGCCGAACGAGGCGACGGCCGCGTTCACCGTGAAGGCCGAGGTGCGACTGAACGTGGAGCAGGCCGAGAGCGCGAACGGCGGCACGTTCTACGAGGCGCACGAGAAGTTCGCGCTGTGGCTGGAGCGCGTGATGCTCGGCGACAACTGCGAGGAGCTGGAGACCGACGAGGCGTACATCAACGGATTCCAGCGGACTGGCGACGACAAAGATTTCGACACGACGGACGGCGTGTGGTTCGCCGTCTGGAACATGACCATTTCGGGTCGAATAAAAGCAACAGAACAGGAGGCTGAACAATGAATGCAACATTCAACTCCGGCATAGACCACTTCGGTCTCCAGTCCGGAACGTCCAACGCGCTGAAGGTGGTGTCGTCGAACGAGAACCACTCCAAGCAGTCCGCGTCCGGCGCAAACAGCTACGACGACCCCGCCGTGGTGGATTCGTGGGGCGAGACGGCGGAGCCATCCTCGGAGTACGAGGTGGTCGCGCAGCTTGCGCACACCCTCGCGGCGCCGAAGATAACGTGCGGCGCCCTCGTGGCGGCGAACAGCTCCGGCATCAAGATCGGCGGAACCGCGGTTCCCGTCGTCGTCGGGCGTCTCTCGATACGGACGCAGGCCGGAAGCTCCCCCAAGATCACCGTGACCGGAAAGGCGGTGCAGACGGGAGCCACGCAGCTCCGCGCCTACATCGTCCCCGCGTTCACGCTCCTGCCGCGCCACCGCGCGCAGGACTTCATGGCGCTCTGCACCATCAAGAAGGGCTCGGGCAGCACGTTGACCGTCGCGGACGACAAGCTGGACTACGGCATGGAGTCCGTGAACGGCGAGTTTCCGATCGCGATCACGCTCTCGCAGCCGAAGGGCGAGACCAAGGGCTACGACCTCCACGGCGAGATGATAACGGTCGACTACACGATGAACTGGTACGGGACCGGCGAGCCGACGATCGTGCTCGCCAATTCCGTGACGCTTCGCACGTCGTCGGCGAGCGGCTCGAACACCTCGACCGTGACGCCCACGATGAGCACGCCGGAGTCTGCGGCGCATCCCGAGGGCGGGTACACGCAGTACACCTGGCAGGTGCAGATCCCGTTCATTGGCTACGAGGTGGAGTAAGGAGGGCCGGGGCGTGGTCGCCGAACTCGCGAGGGAGGACTTCGAGGATATGCGGGCGGAGGGACTGAACCCCACGCTCGACGACTTCGACAGGCTGAACCAGCTCGCCCTCCGCCTGGAGGACGGCGCGGAGACTACGCCCGCGAACCATCCGCGCATCGGATGGGCGGGCGATGTGTCATTCCACGAGCCGACTGCGTGCGCGCTGATGTGGCTGCAGGACTACGCCGACCACGTGAAGTGCGACGCGCAGACGCGGCAGACGTTCTTCTACTTCGCCTGCGCCCACGCCGTCGACCCGAAGGCGTTCGAGGGGCTGGAGTCGCCGCGGAAGATCGCCAAGGCCGTGAAGAGGTGGCTGCGCACCATTCCGTGTACCGAGCGCGAGATGGCGAGGGCGTGCCACTACGCGACGTGGGGATTCGACGACTCGGTGGCCGCGCCTTCGGAGAGGAAGCTGGAGTACATGCGGCGCACTGGCCGGACGGTGGCGATGGAGAACCTCGCGAGGGTCGAGCGCGTGATGGCGCAGGCGGCGGCATGCACGGGGCTGTCGTACTTCGACCTTCTCGCGCAGACCCCATCGCGGCTGAACGCGATGGTCGTGGCCGCGCAGGTGGAGGCCGGGGCGACCGTGAGCCGCGACGTGGCGAAGGCGCAGGTGGACTACTCGGCGACGCTGAACGAGATACGGAAACGTCTGGAGAAGGAGCGGGCAGATGGCTGACGAAGTGCGCATACACCTTTCGACGTACCTGAAGGACGCCGGCATCAAGGCGACGAAGGCGCAGGTCGAGAAGCTGAAGGACGACATCTCGAAGCTGAACCGGCAGGCGCAGCGCGACACTGAGAGGACGGAACAGGCGCTCGGCCGTCTTCCTGGCGTCTTCGGCAAGGTGCAGAGGGCGGCGAGCGGCGCGTTCGGCACAGCGCTTGCCGTCGTGGGCGCGTTCAAGCTGGGAGTGGACATCGGCAAGTGGATTCAGGAGAAGGTAATCGTCCCGCTGTTGAAGATAAAAGACCCCATCGAGGAGCTGAAGAAGCAGAACCGCGAGATCGAGCGCTCGTGGAAGGACGCGACGGCGCGCTTCGACGAGTCGATGGAGAAGTGGTCGGCCGGATGGGACAAGGTGGTGGCTGGCGCGGACAAGGCGCGGCAGAAGATCGAGGACCTGGCGCAGGCGTACCTGAAGATGCAGACCGCGCAGGAGCGTGGAAGGGCGGCTGAGGACGACGCGAAGCTGCTTGCCATGCAGAGGGACAAGTTTGACGAGATGGCGTCGGCTCCTACGGCGGAGTATGCGGCATCCGCCGGAAAGTACCACGACGTGCTGATCGCGGAGGAGCGTGCGAAGCAGATGCTGGCGAAGTTCGACCGCGACGCGGAGGCGAGCGCAGCGAAGCAGACCGCCGCCGAGATGGAGCTGAAGGGCGCCATGGAGAAGCGCGTCGCCCTGAAGCGGCAGATGAAGGAGCTGGACGAGAAGCTGTCGTACTTCCAGTCCCAGGCGTCCGTGGACAAGTACGGCTTCGAGGGCTCGAACGCGAAGGAGAGGGAGCTGGCGAAGGACAGGGCGGCGCTTCAGGCGAGGATCGACGCGGCCGACAGGGACGTGGAGCGCAGGAAGGCGGACATCGCCGCCATGTCCGCGAGCCGCGCCGCAGAGGCGCAGGAGCGCGAGAACCTGGTCGCGAGGGCTCGGCTGGAGGTGGACGAGAGGAAGAAGGCGTACGACGACTACGTGGCCTACGTCGAGCAGGAGGACGCCGCGAGGGCCGAGGAGGAATGGCACCGCCAGCAGGAGGAGATTCGCCGCGAGGCGGAACTTGAGCTGAAGGAGCGGCAGAGGGTCGAGCGCGAGCTAGCCGCGCAGCGGATCGACGACCTTCGGAAGGAGCTGCGGGAGCGCGAGACCGCCGAGAACGCGGCGAGGAGCCGCCAGAGCGCGGCGGAGGGCTCGCTTTCCCAGGCGTGGGGATGGTATCGCGACCAGTCGAGGATGCAGGCCGTCATCGACGAGCAGAAGGCCCAGGCCGCCGCCGAGGTGCAGTGGCAGAAGGACTTCGAGCGCCTGAAGACGTGGCGGCGCGACTGGCGCACGGCGGAGTTCGGCTCGCTTTCCGCTTCCGACGAGGCGGTGCGGCAGGTGGCGTTCGCCAAGGAGGAGAAGGCGGCGGCCGACCGCGCCGTGATCGAGACGGCCGAGAACACCCGCAACCTCGCGGAGAAGATGGAAGAGCTGATCGCGGCGAAGTAGGAAAGGAGGCGTATCGTGGCACTTGCAGACCATTTCACCGGACGGGTCGCCCAGCGCGAATATTCGCAGGAGTTCGACTTCGAGTACATCCCGAACTACACGGTCGTGACGCGCGACGGCGTGGAGGTCCAGAGGTACATATCCTCGTACACGCGCAACTTTGTGACGGCGAAGGTCGTCGAGCAGACGTTCAGGTTCACGGGGTGCAGCGCGACGGAAGCGAACACCACCACGAACGTCTCGGTGACTGACAACAGGGGGACGAGCTGGTCGGTGCCGATGAAGACGGCCATCGTCGACGGATCCACCGGCTCGCGCGTGATGATCGTCGAGGAGGTGTACGTGCAGCGCACGCCGATCTCGCCCCACATGTGGGAGGTCATCGTCACGCGGCGCGGCTTCAAGTACTACGTGAACGGCGAGGCGATCACCCTGTCGAACACGCCGGCGTGGATCGCCGACTACGTATAGGAGGGCGCGGGTATGTCTTTTCACGTCAAGGACGACTTCAAGACCGGGGCGCCGATAAGCCAGGTTCCGACGAGCTGGTTCAACGCCGTCGCGAAGTTCCTGAACGGACTCGTCGGCGGCTTCGGCATCGAGACGAAGAAAAGCGAATCCGGTTCATCGACGATAGCACTCAAGAAGCAGACGCTCCTGGAGGAGATCGACAACGCCGTGAAGGGCCTGCGCATATCGAAGGAGGATGGAACGCCCGCCGACCACACGGACGGCAACGCGGACGACGACCTCGACGGCGACACGTGGACGTGGACTGCCGGAGGCGAGAACGGACTGGAGATGGACGTCTACTGCCGGACGGATGAGGAGCAGGGCTGGCACTACCTGAGCCGTGCGAGGTTCACGATAAGCAAGGACGGGCTGATAATCAAGGCCGAGGGGCTGAAGGGCCGGAGGGAGATCGAGGCGTGACGACTGTATCTTTGACGCAGTAGGCGGACCAGGCTTCCCCTCTTTCCCCCGCCACCCCCATTCTCCCCTGTAAGTCAGGATCAAGGAAAAATGACTACTTCCCCCATAAGTATATTATTACTTACCACTTACCTACGCGTGCGCACGTGCGCGGGGGATTTTGACAGACGGTCCAAATGCGGAGGGCTGAAATGGATCAGATAAACGCAGAGGTTGATTGCGACGTGTCGCGGCTCGACTTCCCGCTCCGGGCGTGGAAGGCGAGGCAGGGGCACAACTTCGTCGCGCTTTTCCGGCGCGTCCCGGCGGACGTGACGGGGCTTTTCGTGCGTGTGTTCAAGGCGAACGACGCGTACTTCGACGTGACGGGCCACGAACACCCCGACGGCGGCTGGACGGTGCGCATACCGGCTGCGTGTTTCCCGTATGCGGGGGAGTTCCGCTACGAGGTACACGCGACGGCGGCGGACGACCAGCCAGCGGCTATTGGCGAGGGGCGGCTTGCCGTCGCGGGCTTCAGCACGACCACGACGCCGATTGAGCCGGGGACGGTTCAGGAGGTGGCGCAGCTACCGTGCGAGGGCGGCGGCTTCGTGCAGGTTGTGATGAAGTGGGACGGCTTCGAGTGGATGCCGGAGGCGGTCGTGTCCGCCACGGCGAACGAGGGAACGGAGGAACCATGAAGAAGGTGCTTTTTCTTTTCGCGGCCATGTGCGCCGCGCAGTGCTTCGGGATCGCCGCGTCGCAGGCGTGGGTCGAGAACTACGTCTCGAACTACGTGGCGGCCGCCGCAGCTTCCGTACAGGCCGGCACGACCGTCGTGCAGTCGAACGGATGCACGTTCATCACCGCGAACGGCGGGACGGCGAACGAGATGCGGCTGGTGGTCGAGGACTTCTCCGATGCGGCGCTTCTCGCCACCAACTGCCTGGCGCAGGCCGTGTCCGCCGGGGTGACGAACGGATGCACGTTCGTGTGGAACGGCGCTGGTGCGTACGTGAACCCGCTCGGCGTGATTTCCTGCACGGCGACGAACCTCGTATGGGGTGGCGTCGCGTCGTTCCCGACGAACGGAGTGGATCGCTTCGAGGGATGGTTTGATGTGACCGGCGCGAAGTTGCAGCCGGACGCCAGTTTTGCAATCACAAACGGCATGACGGAGGTGATACGATGAAACACGCTGCATACGGGCTCGTGGCGGCTTTTCTTGCCACGGGGGTATATGGAGCCATCCCCACGACTGCGGAGGGCTGGTACGAGCCCGAGGGCGGCTTTACGGCGCAGTCCGGCACTGGGACGATCTACTACGGCTACGACCGTGCGACCGGGCAGTGGCAGACCACGACCGTGACCGTGGACGAACAGGGGAACATCAAGGGCGGCGACATCGACTTCGGGCGTGACTACGATCTTATGACCGCGTACCAGGCGCTGACGAAGGCCCTGTACAACGAGGCGTACAACGCGGTGCAGGACGAGGCGATCCAGACCATCGGCAAGAACCTTCACGCCCTGACGAGCAAGGACGGCATCCACATCAGAAACGAGAACACCGGGCAGGAGTTCACGATCAAGTTCGGCGGCTCGATAGCGTCGGCGGTGTCCGGCTCGACAGGCGACATCTCCGCGACTTCAGACGCCGAGGACCCGACGGACAAGAAGTCGATCGACTGGACGGACAATGGCAAGCTGGAGCTGAAGGGGTGGGCGGAGCAGGACGCGAGCGGTTCTTTCTGGGATTCGTCGCCTGGTCCTGTGGGCGTCCCCGTGAGGACTGGATACGGCGGCGCGGCGATGGCGTACCGCAACTGGTACGGTGTGGACGGCCTCTCGCTCGCTCCCGAGTCCAGCACCCACAAGCTGGAGTTGAATGGATGGTATGACGCGCCGGCCACCATGACGCCGCTTGCCGAGGCGATCGCGAAGGAGCATAAGGGGACGTTCGACAGCTACGATCTTGTCGTGCGAAACTCCAGCAAGGGGCTGAACTACGTCTCGCTTGGGACGCTCGACATCGGCGGGGCGCCGGTGGACGGATCCTCGATCACGACCAATTCGACGGACGGGGCTTCGGAGTCTGGCGTCGCGTCGCTGCGCGGGTGGTCGGACGCGGAGGCCGACGACTTCCCGCGCAAGGGGTCGGACGGACACCTGGAGTGGAAGTCGCCCGACGATCTCGTGGACGGATCCTCGATTGCGTGGGCCGAAGTCGACGGCGGGAAGAAGTTCGAGGTCAAGGACGCGCACGTGTACGCGGGGCAGCACTCGCGGCACTACTTCGGCACGTCCAACGACAAGACCGCGTCGCTTGGCTGGCACGAGCTGCCGAACGTGACGACCAACCGCGTGGAGGGCGACAACATCACGATCGCCAGCACGGTGGACGCGCAAGACCCCGGCCTGAAGCTGCTCGGGCTCAAGGGGTGGAACAAGGGCTGGGGAGGCGACCCGCTGTTCGTGGTGAACGCCGGGGGCTCGGTCGGGTATATCCCGCTTCCGGCGCTGACGAACCTCGCGGCTTGCGCCTGCACGCAGAAATGGGAGAATGTCACGGAGTGGATCGGCGGCGGCGCAGAGGTTGACGATGGCGGCGGCCTAACTCTTCCGAATGACAGTCTCGACGGGTATCTGTACGATACGCTCGGCTACGTCTATTCGACCACTCCGGACAACCTTCACTTCGACAACGACGGCGAGGGCGTCGAGGCGAGCTTCGGCGCGCCGGTGAACTGGGCGGACGGCGAGAGCGTGGAGGCCGTGGACGGAACATACCAGGTCAAGGGATGGGCCGACGCCTCGGCATGTGCGGCGTCCGTCAGCACGATGCTTTCAAGTCCGGGCGGGAGCGACGCGACGACGCACCTTTTCCTCGCGAAGAAGACGGACACGGGGGCGCTGCACTACGTCTCGATCGGCAACGGCGTGAAGGCCGACGCGGAGGTGGATGACACGACCATCACGACGAACACGGCGCACGGCGCCGTCACATCCGGCGAGGCGTCGATATATGGATGGTCGAGCGCCGCGAACGATACGTATTTGTCGAAGAACGCGAGCGGCAACCTGGAGTGGAGGCAGGTTGCCGGTGGCGGTGCGCCCGTTGACGATGTTTCGATCACGACGAACACGACGCACGGCGCGGTGACGAGCGGCGTTGCAGGACTGTTCGGCTTCGCCGACGCCCCTCTCGGAACGGTGCCGATCGCCGTGAGCGACGGCGGGACGAAAAAGCTGGGCTGGGGAACGACGGGAAACTTTGGAATCACGGCGACGAAGAACGGCGCGAATTGGATTTACACCGTGGATGGCGGATATTTCACAAGGGCGAGGGCTCAAACTTACGTGTCGGGGATAACTGTATCGACGAGCGGGTATGTGTACCTGAAGGTTCCGCTTGGGACGGGAAGTTCTGCGACCATTGTGCTGGAGAGTGCTACAAAGACGAGCGATTCGTCCTACACCTACATCTTGCTGTACTACTGCAATGTCAGCATGGGGGTGGCCGACTATCGCGGAGCGCCGCACATACAGGTGTGGGAGTGAGGGGGTCTGTCATGCTTGAACGTAGCGACTACTACATCAACGTCCCGCCGCAAGACGTAGACATAACAGGGGGCATACTTCCGGTCTCGGACATTGGGGGGCTGTGGCATCCGCTGCGGGCGGAAGACGCTTTCTACTTGTACGAGTTCATGTTTCGGTGCGGGATTTGCAAAAACGACACACTGCCCCTGACGAGACCTCAGTCGCTCATCAGCAATGTCGCAACGCGAATCATCCAGCTCGACCAAAGCATTGGCCAGGGTGCGCTGTTTGAAAACAACGGCCTGTTGTGCTTCTTGGACGGTGCATTGAGCGGCTATGCTGATGTGAGCGCCTATTATTTCATTGTCAATTTGTGCAGCACGAAGTCGAACTCCTACACGTCTGGGATTGATAGCGCCTCTCTTTGGTATAAGGCGACTGACGCCAACTTGCTACGTAGGATGTACAAGTTTCTCAATGTAAAAAGCAAGTGCTGGCGTGTGATGGGTTATAATTCTTATCATGCGGGCAAAGATGGCAGGGAGTTTATGACGTATGTGTCTGGGCTGAACAACCTGACTTATACGGAATGGCATAGTTCCTACGGTTCGACGCCGTATTCAGAGGTTGTGACTGGAGATGCATCTATTGGAACCGGCAATTGGATGACATCGACGTCTGCGGGGGGGAGAGGAACATCTCCGCTTGAACTTTACAGGGTTGTGGACTACACGACAAGCCCAAACACGTATTACATAAAGGGCGGAGGACTTCTTTCGGATGCCTACATCACTGTCTCATTTGGACGGAGCGACATAACGGAGCTGGTCGGGTTCGTCGAGTATTCGATCGGGACAAGCGCCTATCGAACGGCTGTCGTCCCATTTGAGAAAATCGGCGACACGACATGGAAGGCGAAGATATGGGACAGGGCCTTCGCGCTCGCTTTCCTTGCCAGCACGGGTTATGACACTTCAATCATTGGCGGCGGAGCGGTGAGCAGCGATACGAAAACGGCGAAGGTCGTCTCCGCACTTTATTACTATGCCTACAAAGTGAGCGACAAGGCAGACCTTCCGTCCGAATGGAACTGGTCGCCGAGTTGACGGGCGGTCTAGACATGGAGGAACGAAAGATGGCGATACCTGTTATACTGAAAGGCGACACGGCGCGCGAGATAACGCTTGCGCTGGCCGAGGGCTACGACTACGCGAACTGCACGCTGATCGCGGAGTTCGCGGGCGTGTCGCGCACGTTCGAGAACCTTGTCGCGGGCGGCACCGTGTCGCTTGCGTTCTCGGCTGACGAGACGGCGCTTTTCCCGCTCGGCACGTCCAAGGTGTTCCTGTCGCTGCGGAACGGATCCGGCGAGGTGCGCCACCTTCCGTGGGCGAAGGTGAAGGTGACGGACGCGCCGGAGGACGTGTACGATGGCGTGATAACCATCGACCCCGCGACGCTCAACGTGGACGACCTGACGGCGAAGGATTCGCTCGGCGCGGTGAAGACCAAGCTGCAGGTGGTGATTGACTTCCTGCGCGGCCTGAAGGTGCTTGCCCTTGCCGCCATTCCGTTCGTCGCATGCGCGGACGTGGCGCCGCTCTACACGACGCCGAACGACATGCCGGGCGACGCGCCGCTCATGACGAACGCGCAGGAGTACGTCGACGCAAAGGTGGCCTCGATACCCACTCCGGACTTCACGGTATCAAATGATACCCTTGTCGCCACCATCGAGGCGACCGCCCCCACGCCGTCGGCGGACTCGATAGGCGCATTCAAGTGTTCCTACGTTGCGCCGGATTTCGACCCGACGAAGGACTATGCCGAGGGCGACATCGTTTCGATCAGCAACAGGTTCTATGTGTTCATCACGCACTGGCGTCACCAGTGGGGCGGCAGCCCGATAGAAGAGGAGTGCGTGGAGGAACTTAGCTCGCTGAAAAGCATCGGCGAGCAGGTGTTTGCGCAGGCATTCCTTCCGCTTGGATTTGGCGGGACGAACGCACCGAGCTATAAGAAGGTCAACGCCGGGCTCGGTAGATCCAATTATGGATACTTCATTCTAGAGCCGGATGGGTGGGAGGTGGAAACGTCATCCGGCGAGAAGGCGAAGCTGTCCAACTCGATACTGCGCTATGAGGTCGTCGGTGGCGGCCATTGGGATGTTGACATCAAGAAGATTCTGACGTCCGACATGACGCTTCCGATCGAGAATCGTTATCTGGATGAGGCGTATGCGGACAACCCGACCTCGCCGTACCATGTCCACAACTACCTGACGAACAACTATCTTACGGCGTACCAGGTGGACGACCAGTACTTGAAGAAGGCGGACGCGGCGAACACGTACATGACGGAGACGTCGGCTGACGCAAAGTATGCGACGCCGTCCGCCGTCGGCAGCGCGATCGGTTCCGCTCTCGGCGCTTTGCGCGTCGAATACCTGTACAACCGCTACGGGAACTACAGAATGAATTACGACGGATTGATCCAGCGACAGACGCATAATGGCTACAACGTCGACTGGACGAACGAGACAAGCGGCGCTGTGCTGAAGTACAGCTCGCCAAACCATTGGAGGTGCGAACACCCGACCTATGGCGACATCTGGTTTACGCTGTCGGATGGCGAGATGGTTTGCGACGAGATCCCCTTCATCAGGGGGACGGAACCCTACGCGAACGCGGCGGTCATTGAAATCACCGGGCTGGGTGTGTTTCGCGCTCTGCCGAACGCATATGGCTCGCTCTTTTGGAATGACTGCAAGCAGCTCGCGGACGCCGAATCAGTCCCGAACAATATCACCCGCACGGCGACTGACGCGACGCTCGTCCATGCCGGTGGAGGTAGCACCACGAACCTCATCTACATCCGGCAGGCGACTTCGAGCCTCGCGGGGCTCATGACTTCTGCCGACAAGGTGAAGCTCGACGGCGTGGGCAACTACGCCACGGTATCCAACAGGGCGATGTCCGCGGTCCAGACCGAAAGCGACCCGACGATCAGCTCCTGGGCGAAGGCTTCAACGAAGCCATCCTACACCGCCAGCGAAGTCGGCGCAGTCCCCACATCGCGCACGGTCAACGGCAAGGCGCTGTCCGCCAACATTTCTCTCACGGCCTCGGATGTCGGCGCGGCGACGACGAACGCGCTGCAAACCCTCTCGTCGCAAGTGACGGCCATCTCCGGACACCTGAACGCCGAAGACGCGCGCTTCGTCTCGACGAACTACAACAGCCAAGTCCATCTGCCGGAGGCGTCCGTCGAAGTCAGCGTCTCGAACGAATGGCTGACCGTCTGGCGCGAGATGACGCGCTGGGATGCGTTCGTGGGCAGCGGCTTCGACTGGACGTCCTGGGGCGGCTTCCTCTCGTGGATGTCGACGACTGAAGCGGCGCTCGACCAGAAGGCCGACCGCGCCTGGGGCTACTACGACTCTCACACGGGCGGATGGGCGCCGGAGGGCTATACGCAGGTATCGTCGTCCAACATCCTCATCGCCGCCGGGATGGGCTACCAGCGCACCGTCTCTTCCGGCCACACCTACTGGGTGCTGACGGCGAACGAGCCCTACGAGGTCAGCGGCATATCGTCCAACGGATTCTTCCGCGTGGCGGACGCGGACGGCAACGTGCAGTTCGAGATCATAAAGGGCGACAAGCGAACCGTGCCAGCGCCGCCGGACGGCGTGAGCGCCAGCGGTGGCGTGCTCACCGTCTCGTATCCTGTCGCATCGCAGCCGACGGTCGAAGTCTCGCTCACGTTGGCGGACGGCGGCACGTGGTATGCTGAAGATTCTGCCTCGTGCCCGGCGACCGTGGCGTGGTCGGGCACGTCGGGCGCATATGTCGCGACGGTCACGCCATCCGCGCCGACGGCGCAGCTGTTTGTCAAGGCGTCGTATCAGGTCGGCGGCGAGACGTTCATCAACAACCGCGCGCCGATCTCGATCACGGGCGGCATCTACTTCAACGGGACGCTCTACATGCCGACCGTCTCCGGCAACGAGCTCAAGTTCATCGCGCAATGAAAAAGAATTTTGACAAGCTGATTCGCATCGCGCTTCTCGCGCCGTTTGTCGCGGCGATGGTCATCCACGGCTCAACGAAGCCAGCGCCCGTCGTCGGCACGATCACCTACCTGCGCACTGAAGCCGACGTGCAGTATATTTACGACGCGGGCTCGTTCGTCTCGAACGACCTTGTGCACGTCGCCTTTACGTTCGCCGTCGCGCCCGGCACCGCCGACTTCCAGCTGTGGGCGTGGCCGCGCTCGAGCACGAACGAGGAGGAGATGGTTTTGGTCTACTCCAACACGCTGGCGGGCGTCGCGCAGCCGTATGAGTTCGAGTATGCGGGCGCGATCTCGAATCGCTGGTTTGGCTTTACGACGTGGACGCCGGGGCCGAGCGTCCACACCAACGGCGTCGCGCTCGTCAACTGGCAGCTTCCCTACGATCCGGCGGCCACGAACATTTCCGCGATGACGCGCACCGGCGTCTACATCGACGACGTCCGCCTGGCACCGAATGTCATTCCGCTCCCCTATGACGCCGAGTTGGAGTACCTCGAATCCACAAGGACGCAGTGGATTGATACTGCCGCACAGCTCGCCGACAAGGTGCAGATGGGCGTCTGGGTGAATACCACCGGTGGCGACATGAAGATTTGGGGCAATTCCTACTATCTCGGAGGATGGGCGGATATTTCGTGGCTTCAATCGGTCTATAGAGGCACTCAGATTCCACAGGTAGCACAGACATGGGACACCATTACAATCGAAAAGTCCCCGAAGCGCTTAACGATTGGTCGTGGTGGCGAGACGTTCTCAGCCAGCTCATGGTGGGCAGCCGTCCCGAAGGGTGGCGGCAACACGGCAAATGGTACTGCCGTTCCTCTATTTGGGCATACCAACGAATACGGCAGCTGGTATGGCGACAACAGGGTAGCTACATGGGCTAACAGCAGTTATCATCTTCGCATATCGTTTTTCAAGGCCTGGAGCAACGGCGTCCTCATCCGCGACCTCATTCCCGTTCGAAAAGGTCAGGTCGGCTATTTGTTCGACCGCGTTTCTGGCGCGCTCTTCGGCAACGCGGGTACTGGAGCATTCATTATCGGCCCGGACAAATGAAAGGATCAAACACCATGAAAATGAAAATCGCTTTACACACGCGGCGCACCGCTTGCGGCTTGCTGGCGGCCGGAATGTGCATCATGGCCGCGTTCTCTTCCCACTCGGCCGACGAGATCATCCTGACGACGCGACGCGCGGACGGCACGGCCAATCTCTGGACGCAGCAGGATGCAGCCGACGCGCTCGGCCTCGTCAACCGCAAGTATTGGCGCGAGATGCGCACGGAGGCGGGCCGCGTGCAGTGGCACGGCGCGATCACGAACCGCGTCCCCGTCGTTGACGCGCTCGTGATCCTCGACTACCACGAGGACGGCGGCTTCGTCTGGACGAACCAGTTCACGCAGGCCGAATACGACCAGGCGATGCGCAGCCCGAACGGGCGCGTGAAGTGGCATGGCCAGCGGACGCTCTACGCGGTCAGCACGAACGATCTGACCGTCACCGAGACTTACGCCGACGGCTACGAGCACACAGTTCCGTGGACGACCATCACCGCCGAAGATTCGGTGGAGCTGGCGAATAGAAAGCGGCTCAAGGCGGCGACGCTCGTCGGCGGCCAGCCGGCCGCGCTCCGCCGCGCGCGTGCGCGCCGCCTGGAGGAAGTTTCAACAGTCTCGAACGTCACCGTCACCGTCGAAACAGGGGAGAAGTAAAATGGATAAAGTCACCCGTGATATGTGCGTTGCGCAGTTGAAGAACGCCGACGAACATCCGGAGAAGCCGGAGCTGATGCGCTCGGCCATCGTCTCGTCGTTGATTGCGGTCGTCGATTGCCAATTCGCGACGGGCAGCCGCGTCAAGCGGCTCGTCTTGTGGGTGGCCTTGATCGGCGTCGTCTTGTTGGTGACGCTTCTCTTCGGTTCGGACGATGCACTCAAATTTTTAACCTTCATCAAAGGATAGACAATGGCAAAAGTCGAAATCAGGAAAGTGGGCGATGAGACCTACTATGGCACCGTACAGATGCCGCACTACCAGGGCGTCTACGGTTCCACCTCGCGCCTGACGCGCGACTGGGAGATCCACATCGAACTGGACGACGGCACTGTCGTCGAGATTTCCGTCAAGGCGAACTTCGTGTTCGACGGCGCGAGCATCCCGCGCGCGCTGTGGCGCGTGTGCGGGCATCCTCTCGAAACGCCGCGCATCGCCGCCGCGCTGGCACATGACTGGCTCTACGCCGCGCAGGTGTGCGAACGCGACGAGGCGGATCTGATCTACCGCGAGATTCTGCGCGCCGTCGGTGTCGCCTGGTGGCGGCGCTGGACGGAATGGATCGCGCTCCGCGCTGCGGGCGGCGTTGCGTGGCGCTCGCATTCCGACGGCGGCGCGCAGGAACTGGCGCGCAAGCGCGGATCGCTGACCTTCGACGGTTTTCCCCAACCCCCAAACAATGAAATCATGCAATGAAGAAACTGCTCATCATCGCCGCGCTTGCGGCAGTCGCGACCGGGTGCGCCACCAAGTCGCGCGCGATCGACATCAAAGGGATGTTCCTCTCGGAGACCGGGCAGCTCGCCATCGGCTACGGCCACGTCGATGCAATTCCCGAGTCAACCGAGAGCGCCGTCATCCACTACGAGGAGGATGTTGCGATGCTCAAGCCGTCTGAAAAGACGCACGACATCGACATCATCCTGACCGGCACAAACGCCGTCAGCTCCGCCGAGGGCGTCGTCAAGGCGATCTGCGAAGCGTTCGTCGCCGTCGCGCCGAGAGTCGCCAAGTCAGAGGCCGACGAGAAGGGCGCGACGTCGACCATCGACCTTGCCAAGGCGAACCGCGAAGCCGCGGCCGCCGCGGCGCAGAAAGCGGAAGAGTGCGCCGACGGATCCTGCGCGGACGGATCTTGCGCCGACGGATCCTGTACGCAGCAGTAGCGTATTTGATATAATACCCTTTGCGCGGTTAGCCTTTCGTTATCCGCGCCGCCCCGCCGGAGGTTTGCCCAAGCCGATGAAGGCTGGGCTCTTTTATTTCGCGGGGAGTCGCTTCGCCGTCTCGTAGGCGTCCCAGACCGCCTCGGGGTCGAGGGGCGCGGGCTGGCCCGACTTCCACGTGAGCCAGGCGCACCAGAGGGCGAGGGCGACGATCGCGTATGTCTTCCAGTCTTTCATGGCGGACATTATACCATACTTCACCCGAGCGCTTCAACGGCCGGCCCCGCTCTGCGCACCATTTCGTCCGTCACCGCGTCGAAGGTGTAGATGTCCGTGATGCGGCCGCCGTCCGTGTGGCCGAGCACGGCCTTTGCCGCGTCGAGGCCGAACGCGCGCCGGACTTCCGTGCCGAAGGTGTGGCGGAGTCTGTTCGCGCCCCAGGGCTCGATCCCGGCGCGGCGGCAGGCGGCGCGGATCGTTTTCGTGTAGGCGTCCGTCGTCCAGCATTTCCCCAGCACGCGCGGGACGTGCGGCGCTTCCTTGCGCTCGCCGTAGACGGGCGTGACGCGTGCGGCGTGTCGCGCGTCGATGTATTCCGCCATCGCCCGCATTGGCGAGAAGGGCACGTCGCCGTCCCTGTGGCGGTCGAGGATTGCGCGCGCTTTCGGGCCGATGCACACCACGCGGGGCTGGCCGAGTTCGCCGCGCCAGTCGTTCTTGTTCGCTTCGGGAGGGACGCGGTAGACCCACGGCGTCCGCGTCGTGTCGATCAGCGACCACCTGAGCGCGCACAGCTCGCACGGTCGCATTCCGGTGAGTCGGTGGACGCGCACCATGTCCGCGGTGTTCGGCATCATCTTCGAGACGGTCGCGGCCACGGTCGCGTCGTCCACGGGCCGGACGGGCTGGCGCTCGGGCGCGGCGGTGCGGCCGCGCTTCACGCCCTTGACCTGCGTCAGCTCCGCCTTGACGGTCGCCGTGATGAGCGCTTCGTCGAGAGCCCAGCCGAGCATGGCCTTGACGACCCACAGGCGGCGGTTGACCGTTGAGCGGCAGACTCCGGAGCGGACGAGTGCGTCGCGGAGTTTCAGCATGTCGGTGTGCGTGAGTTCCGACACGGCGGCGTTTGCGAACAGGTCGCGGAACGTCCGCGCGCCAAGTATGGCGTTGGTGGGGTCTTTGTAGTATTCGCGGCAGTGTGCGTCCCACGCCGCGCAGAGGTCGGCGACCGTCGCGCCCGAATGTTCGCCGCGCGCGGCCTGCCGCGTGTGTTCTTCCCAGTACCGCGCCGCGGCCTGCTCCGCCATCTTGCGCGGGCGATCCGTGCGAAGGGTGTGCTTTGCGCCTGGGGCGCGGAGGGGGACTTGCCGCCTTTTCGTCTCACCTGGCAGTTGTACTGAGTAGTACCAAAGGCCGTGGTTGTCGAATACCGATCCTGTCTGCTTCAGCTTCATGTGCGCACTTTCCGCCGTTTCCGGCAACCCCTGGAGCGTTGTAAAGTGTTGTAAAGCACTCTTCGACACTCTTCCGGGCGGATCCCCGCGCAGACCAGAAAGCGCGAAAACCCTAATGTTTGCACACGATTCGGGTGGTGGGCTATAGTGGATTCGAACCACTGACCTCTTCCATGTCAAGGCCATGCGATGGCTTGACAGGATGATTCAGCGCACGGCAGAACCGCACTATCGCGGACTGTTGTGTCCTGTTCGACATTCACGATTTCCTTTCTCCCCGTCTCGTGTTGTTGTTTCTGTTGTAAACGCCGTCCGCACCCGCGGAACGGCTTCAGCCACGCGGCACGCCCATCCGTCCCGCGAGTTTCTTCTGCGTCTCGTGGATCGAGCGCAGGACGTCGCGTATCTGCTGGAGGTAGTGCGCCGCCATGATGATCGAGACGATCAGCACGAGCGACAGCGAAATGCGGACTGCGTATGCCATGTGGTGGTTCCTTTCGTTTTGCCCGGCCGATATTCTACCAAAAACGGCAACGGAAAGCGAGAGGGCGGAACCCGGCCGAAGCACCGCCGGACGCGCCGAAAGCGCATTTCGACCCCATAAAACAAGGGTCTGGCGGCGCTGTAAGAAAATTAAAAAAAATTTAATTTTCCCCCTTGCGCGTTATAACGCGAAAATTGTATAATGTTCGCGTCTGAGGGACATGGGCAGTTCCGAGGACATGGGCAAAAACGAAAGGAACAAAACAATGCAGATGCAAGAGTTCGTAAAGAGGACGCCGTTCCTCGATCAAACAGACCACGATCACTACGCCGACTGGTTCGAGCCTGCGTACATGGGCGCGAAGAACATCGACAAGGACGATTTCTGCGCGATGTTGAAGGACAAGACCGTGCGGAAGTTCGTGCAGACTGTCAGCGAGTCGTTCAGGGCGAACGAGGCGACCGAGAAGGAATTGGCAAAGGAACTGGTCCACCAGAAGGAGTGCAATCGTGCGCTTCGGTCGAAGATTGACGAACTGTGCAAGAGCATATCCCTGATCCAGGCGACTTGCGACAGGGCGGTTGCGTAAATGAAAACGCCCTGCCGGGCATGGGCAGTCCGGCAGGGCAAGTCAAAACGAAAGGACGCAACCATGAAACTTTACGTCGGAACCTACAAGAAGTACAACGAGGGGTCGCTTGCCGGAGCGTGGCTCGACCTCGACCAGTTCAAGGACGCCGCCGAGTTCGAGGCCGCGTGCAAGCGGATCCACAAGGACGAGCGCGACCCCGAGCTGATGTTCCAGGACGTCGAGACGGATCCCGGATGCGACTGGCAGGAGGGACTGTACAGCGAGAGTTCGATACCGCGCGACTACTGGACGCTCAAGGCCGAGTTCGCCGCCAAGGTGGATGATGAACCCGCGAAGGGGTCGGCGGCGAAGGCGGAGCAGGCGAGGCTCCTGGCGGTGTACATGGAGCGAAAGGGCTACGACCGCGAGAGGAAGCCGCAGCAGTACGAGAAGATGCAGAAGTTCTACCGCGCCTCGTGTTTCTTCGTGGAGCTGGAGGACGGCACGGTGCTGGACATCGAAAGGCCGAGCATCGAGACGCGCTTCTGCTGCGGGGAGGACGACCGGGGGCAGGGCGGCGAGGGTCCTGGCACGATGGCCTACGCCTACAAGGTGCTGGAGGCCAAGCGCACCGAGCGCGGGTTCAAGGGCGCGAACCTCGGGAAGTTCGACAGGCGGATGGTTCACGTCGTGGGACGCCGCGCGTGGAGGTTCGCGAGGAACGAGGGCAGGGGCGCGGAGACGTGGCGCGGCGACTTCGTCCCGTGCCTGATGCGCGGCGCGTGCACCGACGGCAGGGTGTACCTCGGGAACGCGGCGAACATGGGACGCCCCGAGGAGGTCGTGCGCTTCCTGTCCGACGAGGACATGCGCAGGATGCGCCGCGGGTACATGGCCGTCCGGACCGACTTCAGGAAGCGGCTGAACGCGTACTGGAAGCGCTTCGGCGCGTCGAAGATTCACACATGGACGTACTGGACGGAAGCATGATCGGAGGCGCGCCATGTGTAATTACGAGAAGATGGTGCCTGCGCATCTGCGCGGGCATTTCGTGGCCGCGTACAAGGGCGTATTCGGCTACTGGTTCGAGTTTGACGGAGGCGTCCGCTTCCAGGACCCGAAGGGCGGGGGGACGCTCCCCTTCGCCTACGGCACGAGCGTTGACGAATGCCGCAAGATGATGGAGAACTTCAATCTAACGAAAGGAACGGAAAGCAATGAGCAAGGTAAGCGGACCGCACAATCCCGACGACGTGCTGATCGGGTTCATAGACAGCCCGGAGGTAAAGGCGCTGACTGCGCTGGTGGCCGAGGCCGAGGGGGAAAACGTAAGTGACCTCTTCAGGAAGTTCGTGTTTTCACGCGCCGAGGCGCACGGAATGATGCGTGGCGGCAAGGTGGTGGACGAGTGGCGTGAGCGGGTCCGGGAAAGTGCCGCGATCATCCGCGCCAACAAACTGAAACGCCGCGAGAGCCGCAAGAAGGCGACCGCGTAAGAAAGGACAGAGCGATGGCAACTGACATCGGAGTAAGGGCGACCGGCGACCGCAAGGCGGTGGAGCGGATCGCGAGGAAGCGTGGCATGACGGCGGATGCCGTCATGCGGAAGGAGGGCGCGCGCATGCGCAAACTTTTTTGCCGTGGCGCGTTATATCGCGCCGACATCCTGGGGAGTTCCAAGGGAGGGAACTGACCCCCGCAGTTTTTTTTTGGCATGGCGCGTTATAACGCGCCGAAGGAGATAGACTATGGCGAACACGAAGAACGACACGAAGAACAACGAGGACAAGGTGCGCTGCTCCTTCGACCTCACGAAGAAGGAGGCGGCGAAGCTGTGCGAGATGCGCTGCGAGCCGAAGCCGTCAACCGCCGCCGCGCAGATCGTGCGCATGGCGATCAAGAAGGGCGGTGTGAAGTGAGAGACAACAAGAATTTGCACACGCCGCCAGCCCCGCGCGGCGACCAGAAAGCGGGGCGACCATTTGACGGGGATGTCTGGCTCGACTCAGACGTGGCTGAATTCTTCGGGTGCGACGTGCGCACACTTGACCGGAGGATCAAGAAGCCGAAGGCCGGCGAGATCGACATCAACAGGGCCGAGCCCACGCGGTTCGCGGGGAAGCGCTACTGGGTGCGCTCGAAAGTCATTGGGCTCGTCGGTATCGTAGAGACTGGAGGTCGGGCATGAACCAAGAACTGGAAAGATGGCAGATGCGCGAAGTCTGCGGAATGACGCTTGACGACTACGACGAGGAGATCAATCGCAGACTGCGCAGGAGGCTGTGGCGGGCGGTTGGCGAGGTCGTCGGCTCGCTGGGGGTCATCGCAATCGTCGCGGCGCTGATCTGGCTTTGCTGTGCAGTAAGCGGCTACCATTTTGAATAATCATTTTTCCGCTTCGCACGGTGCGGCGCGGAGGGTAAACGAAAGGAACACACATGAAGAACAAATCAAAGGCCAAGGCTGCGGCCAAGAAGCAGCCGGTCAAGGCCGCCGAAGCCATGTCCGCGCCCAAGGTCGCAGACTACGAGCGGAAGCGGACGGAGCTGGAGGTCGCGAAGCTGAAGGTCGCGCCCTGGAACCCGCGCCCGAAGATAACGCCCGAGAGCGTGGCGGATCTCGCGGAGAGCATCAAGTCGCTGGGTGTGATCGAGCCCCTTGTGGCGATGATGGACGCGGACGGATGCGCGGTGCTTCTCTCCGGCCACAGGCGGCTCGTTGCCGCGGTGGTCGCGAAGCTCGACAAGGTGCCGTGCGACATCCTCATGGGCATCGACGAGCAGACGGCGAAGCGCATGACGTTCATCGCGAATTTGCAGCGCAAGGACGCCGATCCGCTTCTGGAGTCGGAGTTGGTGGGCGGCCTCGTGAAGTCCGGCATGACGCAGGACGAGATCGCCGCCGAGACCGGGCGCGGCCGCGAATGGGTGGCGCGGAGGCTGAACCTCTCGCGGCTCTCGAAGTCGTGGCGCAAGCGCGTGAAGGACGGCGAGCAGATAACGACCGACTGCCTGGAGCACGTCGCCGCCTACCCCGAGGAGGTGCAGGAGAAGCTGAAGAAGGCGGACAGCTACCACCGCTCCGGCGCGCTCCGCTGGTGCGACATCGAGAGCCAGTTCGACCGCGAGACGCAGGACCTGAAGAACGTGCTGTTCGACCGTTCGCCGTGCAAGTCGTGCCAGAAGAACACGGGATGCTCGCCCGACCTGTTCGACTGGGACGGCAAGCCCGCCACGTTCGGGAAGTGCCTCGACTCCAAGTGCTACAAGCGCAAGGTGGCGGAGGCGGTCAAGGCGACGATCGCGGACGCGAAGGCGGCGGGCGCGACGGTGAAGGAAAGCGAGATCCATCCCGACTACTCCATCAGCTTGCAGTCCAAGCCCGACAAGAGGCACGACACGCTGTATGTCTGGAAGGACTACAACGGCGAGCCGCAGATGCAGTGGGGCGAGGCTCCGAAGCAGAGCAAGTCGAGCGGCGGCATGACCGACGAGGAGAAGGAGCTGCGCAAGTTGAAGCTGGCGGCGAACAAGGCGCGGCGCAAGCTGGCCGAGTGGTGCTTGCTGAGCGAGGGCGGACTTGCCGACGCGATACGCGGAGAATACGGCGACTACCCAGCCCCCTGGGTGCCGTTCGCGTTCCAGCGCGCGTTCTACCTCGGCGACTACATCTTCTCCGGTTGCAGGACGACGATCCACGACACCGCGATATGTTGCCTTGCAAACGATGGCATGGAGGTGCCGGAAAAGTGGGCCGACAAAGTGGCGGCGGACATTGTCGACACCTTCAAGAGGGAGTGCTACGGCGTAAAGAACGCCGCGCTCGTATGCGCCCTTTTCCCCGAAGCGAGGAACGCGCTCACCAAGGAGGAGCGGCAGCTGATCGTGTCCGACGCGGACATGGAGAAACTTGAACACCCGGAGCCCGTGAAGTGGGACGCATCCGCCGATGGCGAGGGCGAGGAAACCGACGAAGCCGAGGAGGAGTAAACCATGACAAGGCAGGACTACATTGCACATCTCGACCATCTGCGCAAGGGCGTGGTGGATCTGATGGAGTACGACAAGAGAAAGAAGGATGCGGACGGCGATCTCGCGAATCCGACCATACTCGAAACCGACCGCGCGGAGAAAACGCAGAAGATGTTCGAGAACCTGGTCACGCGTCTCTACGAGGACGCCGGCGTGTCCGAGAAGGTCAAGCAGGAAAAGCTGATGAACGGCGAACCCGAGCAGGCCGAGATTTCCTTCGCCGACGATCCCGCCGACACTCCCAAGGAGGACGACGCGAAGCCCTCAAAGGGAGGCGCGAAGTCCAAGGGGAAGAAGAAAGGCGGTGCGAAGTGAGCAAGATCATCCTGACCGCTTCCAGCATGGCGTGTGCACTTCGGTGCCCGCGCCGCTACTGGTACGACAACATCCTCGGCCTGAAGAAGGTCACCCCTTCCGAGGCGCTGCGGATCGGCACGGCGGTGCACAACGGCGGCGAGGCTCGGGCCAAGGGCCAGGACTTCGAGGCGCAGTACAAGGCGGCGCTCACGGGCGGAACGCTCGACGAGTGGATGGCGGCCAAGGTGTTCGGCATCCTCGGCGCGTACGACCGCACGTATGGCGAGGTCGAGGACGCCGACTGCGCGGCGATGGAGCCCGAGGTCGAGTTCACCGACCCGATCGACGGATCGCGGACGTTCGAGCAGCGCGGCAAGGTGGACGGCCTCGCCGTGCTGAAGGACGGGCGGCGCGTCGTGTGGGAGCGCAAGACCACCTCGGACGACCTCTCGGAGACGAGCGACTACTGGGACCGCCTGAAGTTCAACATCCAGCTTCTCGCGTACGCGGGATGGGTGTACCACGCCACGGGCGAGCTGCCGGTGTGCGTGTACGACGTCATCCGCAAGCCCGCCTTGCAGCCGAAGGCGAACATCCCCGACCTCGACTCGGACGGCTTGCCGATCGTCCTGGACGCGAACGGCCAGAGGTGCATCAAGCGCGACGGGACGCCGAAGAAGACGGCGGACTCCGCCAAGGGCGAGAGGATGGCCGGACACCCCGAGACGCCGGACGAGTACGGATCCCGCATCCTCGCCGCGATGAGCGAGGAGCCGGAGAGGTACTTCGCGCGGCGCGAGGTGGCGATCACGCTCGACATGCTCGACGAGTTCAGGCGCGAGCGGCTGGGCGTGTGCCGGATGCTCCTGCACTTCGCGGCGGAAGCGCGGAAGAGCGAGCGGCCGGAGTACGCGTACCCGAGGGCGTGCAACCCCGACAACTGCCGGAGCTGCCCGTTCGCGGGGATGTGCCTCAACCGCATACACGTGGACGAAACGAACATTCCGGAGGGTTTCCGGATTGCGAAGCACGAGGAGTTGACGCATGGGCAGACCATGTAGCGACGATTCGCTTTACAGCGACTACTACTATGACAACCTGTCACCAGACGATTTCGAGGAATGTCCTCGGATAAACAAAACGGAAGGTACACACAAAATGCCAATACCAAAGAGACCGAGCGCGGCGGCTTTTCCCGCGCCAAAGACAACGACGGCTCCTGCGCCGAAGACGGAGCAGACCGTGGACGGATGGGGCGACTGCAAGCGCGGCCACTTCATCGGGCTGCATGGAACGGGGGGCGCGGGAAAGTCCACGCTCGCCGCCATGCTTCCGGGCAAGACGCTGTTCATCGACCTGGAGGGGTCGCTGAAGATCATCAAGCCGAAGCTGGACGCGATGGGGCTGACGGAGAACATCACGCCGAAGTTCCTGAAGTACGACCCGAAGGCGCCGGCGGCGGCGTGGAACGACCTGATCTCGTTCCTCGACTCCGACGTGGTGAAGGGCTACGACAACATCGTGCTCGACAGCTTCACGCGGGCGCAGGAGTGGGCGGCGCAGAACTGCATCGAGTCCATACCGGGCGAAAGCGCGACGATCCGCAAGAGCCTGGAGCAGTGGACGTACGGCAAGGGCGCGCAGCTCGTCTTCGACAAGTTCGCGCCGATCTATCCGCTGATCGACGAACTGTGCGGCGCGGGCGCGAACGTGCTTGCGATCGCGCACTCGGAGCCGACCAGGTTCACGAACGCCGACGGCGGGGACTACTGGCAAAATCAGCCGCGCCTCGTGCAGGGCGAGAAGGGGAAGGCGCCGGGGCGTTCCACGTTCCTGGAAAAGACCGACCACCTGCTCTTCCTCGCGGCCGACGTGACTGTGGAGAAGGGGAAGGCGAAGGGCGGCATGACGCGGACGCTCTATACGGGCGGCATCGCGACCATGATGGCCAAGAGCCGCACGGTGCAGGGCTGCGCGTTCGATGTTCCGAACTGGGACGAGGCGAACGGCGGCATTTTCGACTGGACGCAGATCATCAAGTAAGGAGGAGACGAAAATGGCATACAATTCAAACCAGCCGTTTGACTACGGCATCCCGGACGGGACGTATGTCGGCAGGCCGACGACCGCAAGCTGCTTCGAGAAGGACGGGAGGCTCATCCTCGACGTCAACTTCGAGGTGAAAGACCCGGAGATCGGGCAGTGGTACAAGAAGGACAACGGCTACAACTGGGAGGTCAGGAAGCGGCACTGGTTGACGAGCAAGGACGGCGCGTTCAACCAGGCCACGATCAACGGCATCAAGGAGTGGGCGAAGGGCTGGAGCCCGCAGGGGCTTGACGACTTCTGGTGGTTCCAGAACCCCGACGCGAACGGGACGCCCTTCGGGAACCTGGCCGCGATCGGAGAGGTCGAGCTGAACTTCGCGACCGACAAGGACGGCAACCAGACCATCTGGGTGCACGACCCCGACAGGCCGAAGTCCGGCGGGCGCAAGGCGTTCGTGCCGGACGGCGCGTCAACGGATCTCGCCTCGATCAAGGCGAAGTGGGGGACGAGGGCGAAGGCCCTGTTCGCCGCGACGCCGAAGAAGGTTGCGACCGTGGCCGCGCCAGCCGCGCGCCAGGCGGCCCCTGCCGCGTCCGCGCCGTCCGCAGGAGTGGTTGCGTCCCCTGCCGCTCCGGCGCGTCCTGCGGCGGCTCCCGTGCGTCCTGCGGCGGCTCCCGCCAAGGCGAAGCCGTGGGCGTCCTTCCCCCAGACGGCCGACGGCGCGTTCGGGTTCTTCTGCGCGCTCCTGAAGGAACGGCACAAGGAGGACTATTCGAGCGAGAAGCACGACGCCGAATGGTTCAAGATATACGACGAGGTCGCCGATGGCAAAGACCCCGACGAGTTCACGCCTGCCGACGTCCAGCGGCTGATGGAGGCCGTGGACAATGGCGTGCAGCCGTTTTAATTCACAACGCCCCGTCCTCGGTTGCCATGTCCGGGGGCGGGGCAACTTCACGAAAGACAGACAAGAATGAAAATCAAGATAGCGGATCTCGACCTGAGTTTGCAGACGAGGGCGGGCACGGACGTTGACACGATCAACAATTACGCCGAGGCGATGGCCGACGGCGCGCAGTTCCCGGACGTGACGGTGTTCACCGACGGGAAGCACTACTGGCTGGCCGACGGCTTCCACCGCGTGATGGCCGCGAAGCAGAACGGCAAGGCGTCGATATCCGCGGACATCCGCAAGGGCACGGCGGACGACGCGGTGGTGTTCGGAGGCACGGCGAACAACAAGCAGGGGAAGAGGCCGACGCGGGCCGACGTGCAGCACTTCCTCTCGATGGTGTGGGAGCGGCGCGAGGCCGTGTTCGGCGGTACGCCCACGGGCGGCAACCTCGCGGAGAGGTGCGGCGTGTCGAGGGCGACGGGCGAGCGGTTCGTGATGGAGCGGCTGAAGGAAATGCCGAAGGCGCCGAAGCGTCCTACTGCGTCAAAGATACAGTCGAAGGCACCGACGAGACCCACGCACCTCGTGGGCGCGAACGGCAGGGCTCACCCCG
>Ga0256405_10002265_pt1 | contig 45308 bp, 37 predicted proteins | sample RumenRJG_02DNA_FD_189096 | JGI IMG/M metagenome (GOLD analysis project Ga0256405, IMG submission 189096) | Bovine rumen microbial communities from Lethbridge, Alberta, Canada - RJG_02 | ecosystem: Host-associated > Mammals > Digestive system > Stomach > Rumen | place: Canada: Alberta... | reverse complement strand
CCTGGGGTTCCGCCGCATGCAGCAGGACCGACGACAAAAGAACTGACAGAACGATGAAAAATTTTTTCATTTGAACTTCTTCCTTCAATTACGTTGAAATCACATTTTATTTTATCCGCGGACCGCAGCCCCGGCTGATGACTTCCGGATTGGTCGGCAGGAAATATTTCAGATCGCGCAGCAGTTCCGGTTTCCTGCGGGTTATTATTTCTTCAAAGCTGCGCTTATCGTTTGCCCGCCAGTTTTTCTTCCAGTCGTCCAACGATTTATATTTGGCGATGTAATCCGGATAGACTTTCAGTCCGGGATTGGCGGAAAACGTACCCGAGTCCTGCCTGTTCAACTCTTTCTGATAGTCCGGATACGCCAGCTGGCGGCGTCCCAGATACGGGAACTCACGGGAGCCTTCCCGGGCATTCTGGACCGCCTTCGTCTTCCCCTGGTAATTCCAGCCGATCACGGGTTTCTGATCGAACGGGATCCGGTTCCAGAAACAGTTGTTCCGTTCCGTCAGTTTCGTGATGTCCGTAATGAAGATCAACGGCGCGAAACCTTTCTTGTTCAGCGCGTTCATGAAGATGCAGTTTTCGATCAGTGCATTTCCGCGTGACTCGTTCCGGATCGTCAGCTGCGTCAGTCCGGCATGGGCGAAAGTGCAGTTCCGGATCACCATGTCCGTGCAGTTGTTCAGCGTGACCCCTTCATGACCGCCGTTGAAACCGCAGTCTTCGAGCCGGATGTCATCGCAGTTGACCGCGAGGATCTTGTGAGTCGAACCGCAGACCAGCAGCCGCTGGAAAAGCAGGCCGCGGCAGTTGAACACACGGATGGCATATTCCGCGAATCCTGCCGGGACCGCGTGATCGCCGTAAATGTAGAGATTCTTGAAATGGACATAGTTCTGGTTCGTGACCGTGATCCCGCCGATCAGCGGGGCGCCGGCCCCGGCCTGCAGGTAGACTTTTTCGCCCGGCGCACCCTGGATCACGACCGGCTTTTCCTTCGTCCCGGAGACCGGGACCGAGAAATTCTCCTCGTAGGTGCCGCCGCGGATGGTCAAGGTATCGCCCGGACGCAGCTGCGAAACCGCATGTCCGATCGTCCCGAACGGGCTTTCCTTTGTGCCTTCATTGAGGTCATTGCCGTCTTTCGACACGAAATACTGACTCTGTGCTTCATATTGGAGCGGCGTGGTGAATTCCAGTTTTTCCGACGTAGCTTTCCGTCTGGAAAACGGCCATTTCAGTTCCGCATTGCTGAAGCATCCGGGCACATTCGTTTTCGCCTTGACCTGGATGTAATATTTCTTTCCCGGTTTCAGGCCGGAAAGCGCCGCCGAATGGGTATTGCTTTCCGTGGACAGCTTGATCTCATGCACCTGATCTTCGCCCGGGACGCCCCAGAGGAGTGTTCCGGTGAACGGGAGGTTCGCCGAAAGTTCGGCGATCACCATATCCGGCGCGGCAAGCTTCACATCCGGTTTCTCCAATACGAGCTTGATGTCGCGCATCTGTCTGCGGTACGGACCGACCGGCATCGAATCGATGGACCGGCCGTCGAACTGCCACGCATTCCTGAAGGTGAAATTCTTGCTCAGTTTTGCTTTTGCCGTAAAGGAATTTTTCTCCCGGACCGGGACTTTCCCCGCGTATGCATTGTAATCGCTCCAGCCGTTGACCGTGCCCATATTGTTTTTTCCAAACACGTTGGCCGTGATGAAGCTGTGCGTGCAGTCCTTCAGCGAGATCTCCGGAACATAGTTGTGGGTGAGCCGCAGTCCGTCGACCTTGTCCGCCGTGATCTTTCCGGCGCTCTGCGTTATGGCGATCCCTTTGCCGCCCTTCACCACAAATTCCGCCGGGGCAAGACGTTCCAGCTTGACGCCGGAACAGTTGTCCAGAATGATCTTCCCCTGGATCCGGACCGGGAAAGCGCCGCGTCCGCGGACCGCAATGTCCTTCAATCCTTTCAGATCCAGATCGCCTTTCACCGGACCGGCGACATAGATTTCCGTTCCCGGCCGTCCCAATTCACTGATGACCCGTCCGGCGGAACCGAAAGCGTTCTTGACCGAACGTCCGTCCGCGGAATCCTGTCCGTCCGCTTTCCAGTAGAAAAGACGTTCCGTGCTGAAGGTCACGCTGCGTCTTGCGATATCCTCGGGCGTATCCCCCTGGATGCGGCAGTCGAAATTGTCCGGATCGGCGAAAATGGCGTCCGGTTTCAATTCTTTATCATAACGCATCAGCAGATTGTTTTTTTTCAGGATCTTGTCCAGCGGAGTATAGCCGAAAGTCACGCAGTTGGACATGTGCTGCGCATAGTCGATGAAGGAAATGCTGTTCATGGAAACGCAATTCCGGACCGCAAACGTTTTTCCCTTGCGGGCTTTCGTGCGGATCGCCCCATAGACCCGGTTTTCCGCAAAAACGGTCGTATCCGCGATCAGGCCGGCATACAGCCAGACATCATGTCCCCAGTTGTTCCCCGCAAGATTGCCGCGGATGACGCAGTTGTCCGTCCCGTCGAAGACGCCGATCCCGCCGCCGGAACGGTTGAACGGATTCCGGTTGGCGAATGCACGGCAGTTTTCGATGGACGAGTTTTTGGCCCCGGCACAGAAACCGATCCCGTATCCGTTGAAAACCGCCGTCACATTGCTGATCTTCACATTTTCCATCGGATGGTTGATCACCACGCCCCAGGCAACTTTTTTCTGGGAGGACGGGATCCGTTCGTCCGCGGTTTTCAGCCGGGAATAGAATCCGGTCGTGATGAAGCCGTCCAGCAGGACATCCCGCACCCCGGAAGAGGTGGGGGTGCAGTAAAAATTGATCCCGGAGTACGGCGTGACCCCGATGCTCAGCGCATGCCGCGACGGTTCGGCCGAATCGGTCGTGCGGATATACAGGGTTTTGCTTCCGGCATCATACGTCCATGCCCCGCTGTGCTGCCGCACCCCCGCAAGGGTCGCGCAAAATCTGTAGATGGTCAGCGTGTCATGTTCGAATACAGCTTCCGGCATGACGTCCCAGTGCGCTTTCCAGATCCCTTTGGTGTGTTCCTGAAAATCCGGCGCCTTGCGGTCGCCGCGGAAGATTGCCGATCCGGGGATCTCCGCCTTGATCGTCAGGCCGCAGGGTGCGCTTTTTTTGCTGCCTGCAAAAAAATTCCGGTAATAAGTTCCCGGAGCAAGAATGATGGAATCGCCTTTTTTCCATTCCTTTGCCGCCTGCTCGAAAGAACCGTCGCCCGGCTTGACCCGGAATTCCGCTCCGGCGCAGAGAATGGACCCTGCCAGCAGCATTCCGGCCGTTTTTATGAATTTGATCTGCGTATACATGGTTCAGAATGTCCCCGGCCAGTATTTGAAGTAGTCGGGGTTGATATTTCCCCAGAAAGCGTTGCGATGCGTGTATGCAGTGTTGGTTGTGGTGGCAGGATACAAAGTTCCGGCTGTATGGCCGGGAACCTTATTCGGTTTTCTGCCTTCTACATGAAAATCGAAAAACAGAAAGTTTCCGTATCTGTCGTGGCGGATCATTCCATTGAAAATATTGTTGGCACCGCTGCTGTTTCCTAATAACTTCGTGGCATCTCTATCCCACAGTTTGTCACCAAGAACCATCACCTTGGAAACATGGCCGCGGTATTGGGTGATTTTTCTCGCACATGCTTTGTATTCATTGTCTTCCGGACCATAGTTGCTCCAGGAACCGACAAATTGATTCAGACCATACATTGTCGTTACTCCAGGGTGTGTGGTTCCAGTTTCAGCATCTTTAATCTCTCCTGTCGCGGACGGACAGACAAAAACACCGGCAGGCTTTGTGGTTTTGATTGCAAACCCGCTATCGTTCAGTGAACCTTCGGAAGGTTTGAAATTCCCTTTGCCGAGGTATCCCCATTTCACCATCGCCTGGACCCAGAGATCTACGCCGCCATATTTTGCTTTGGAAAGAGGAAAACCCGGATGAACCGGTAGGATGTAATCGGCATAGTCATTGGAATAATGTGAAATAGCCAGTCCGATCTGTTTGACATTGCTTATGCATTGGGTTCTCCGGGCCTGTTCCCTGGCCTTGTTCAGCGCCGGCAGCAGCATGCCCGCCAGGATCGCAATGATCGCGATCACCACGAGCAGCTCGATCAGCGTAAAATGCCGGGGCATTTTACGCGTCAGGTATGAGAGATGATCCTCCTCCGCCCTTCGGACTATGGAGGACAAGGATATGAGAGATGAGTTGGGAGCGGTCTGCTTTTTCATTTTGTGATCCTTTCGTTGAATTGTTTTTTCATGGAATGCTGAATGTTTTTCCTCACGCGGGTTTTTCCCCGCCGTTCACGTTCTTTGTCCATCTTCGAGATCTCCTCCTTTTTTTTATCAAAGCAACTCTGTGTTTCATATAAAATGATCCAGGTCTTCCGGTTCGGAATAATCCGGGTCGACCGCCTGACTGACCAGGGCGGTGCGGATCATGTCGGAATGTTCTTCGGTTTCCATGGCATGGGCAAAATACGCGGGATCTTCCATGATCCGCTTGAGATATCTCTTCAGCGCCCGGCGTGCCGCGCCCGTGTAGTAACGGTCCGTTTCGGCGTCCGATCTCAGGATATTGCAGAGTTTTTCCAGCTGCGCAAGGAAATCCTGCCGGGTCTGACCCTTCATCAGGCTCAGGCAATCGCTGTCCCGGTCCACGATATGCGGCAGGATATCGAATTTGACGACCCGGTGTCCGGCGATATGGAGACGCACGGAATAGGAGCGTAACCAGAAATCCGGCGTGTTTTCCTTGATCCTCGGCGGGAAAAGGAAATTGCCCAGAGAATAAGCGATGAAGGAGTCGTGATAAACCTCATACCCCTGAGCAATATGCGGATGGTGTCCGATCACGGCATCCGCGCCGGCATCGGCAAAGGCCCGGTAATTTTCGCGGATCCGCGCCGAGGGGAACGGATTGCGTTCCTTGCCGTCGTGGATGATCACCAGCAGGAAGTCGCATTGGTTTTTTTCGGCTGCGATCTGGGCGGCGATGCGGGCGGGTACCAGCGGATTGGCGCCGGGGTGTCCGGCCGCCGCACAGCACGGCTGATGCATCGTGGCATTGATGATCGTGATCCGGAGTCCGTTGACCGTGACGCGGCAGGGGCGCATGGCGTCCTCAAGGTCTTTCCCGCCGCCGACGTATTTCGCGCCGGAGTCGGTCACATGGCGCATCGTTTCCAGGAACGCTTCGTTGCCCCAGTCGCGGGAATGGTTGTTCGCCAGCGCATACACCTGGAAACCCGCCCGGGTCAGCGCGGGCAGGACTGCCGGGGAGACCTTCAGGCCCGGCCCGAACTTGACGATCGGTTCTCCGCCCTCCGTGACAGCGGTTTCCAAGTTGGTGACAGCCAGGCTGCTCTGCCGGATCTCCGGCAGGAAATCCCCGAAAACGGTTTGGAAATCGCCAGCCGCCAGCAGTTCACCCGCCCGGTGCAGGGGGACCAGATCGCCGGTTACCAGTATGGAGGTCGTCGGATTCATTTTTTCGCCGCCGGTTTTTTCAGGATGGAATCGATATAAGCATTCATGGCTTTCATCCCATCGGTATGAGGCGTGTCATGTCCGCCGTCCGGACAGGTCTGCATGTGCTTTTCGGTTTTCGGGGGAATGCTGTTGTAGGCGGCGAAGACACTGGTCGGCGGGCAAACGTTATCGATAAACCCGGTGTTGATCCAGATCGGGCACTGGATCCGTCTGGCGAAATAGGCGCCGTCATAATAAGAAGCGCATTTGGCATAAGCGGGATCTTTCTTGTGGACGTCGCGGGTGTAGAGCGCGGGCCAGCCGCTGCGGCGGTTTCCGAGACAGCCGGAATGGTCGCACATGGCAGGTACCCCCGCCCGGGCGAAAGTGATGTCATGATCCAGCGCGCAGGCGGCGAGGACCTGTGCGCCGCCCTGGCTGCCGCCGCTGACGATCAGGTGCTTGCCGTCCCATTCAGGCAGGCTTTTCACATATTCCAGCGCACGCATGAGCCGCATATACATGCCCTTGAAATAAAATTTGTCGCGGTCATGCTTGTTCCAATGGGCATAGCGGGTCGGACGGAACTTGTCAAGCGTGGTATGGTAATAATTTTTCTTGAGATCTTCGTAAAAACTCTGCGGCTTGCCGTTCTCAATGCCGTGCGCATTGATATCCAGCGCGATCAGACCGCGGTGGGCCATCTTGAACAGTTTATAGGAACTGCGGACGCCCGCTCCGTGAAAACTCACATAAGCCGGACAGCTTTTGGGTTTCGCATTCAGCGGGATGCAGAGATATCCCGAGACCGGTTTTTCCCCGGCGCAGGAAATTTTCACATCATAGAGCCCGACATGGGTTTCTTCCGGGATCCGCACTTTTTCCAGCACCTTCATCGGAACGGCGGCCAGTTCTTTTTTGACCTGATTCCAGAAGGCATCGAAATCTGCCGGTTCCTTCATCGGGGGCAGCAGTTTTTCCGGCTCGACCATCGCACCAATGGCGCTCTGGGCCTGATTGATCTTTTTGCCGCCCCGTCCGGCGACCATCTGTTTGATGAACTTGTTTTTGTCGTCTTTGGCCCGGACCTGGATATAGATCCAGCCGGGTTTGGCCGAAGAAGTTTCGATTTTGAGTTCCTTGTCGGCGGAAACTTTGTCCTCTTTCACGATCTTGTCGTCATGAAAAAGCCGGTATTGGATGAACTTGCCAGCGGCATTTTTCCCGTCTTCGGTAAGTTTCACCGTGAAGATGATTTTTTCTCCGGCCTTGTAAATGGAGTTTTTGCGGTTGGTGGAACATTCGAATTTGAGCGTTCCGGCGAAGATGCTCAGCACACTGAGCATTGCAACTGCGGTCAGGATTTTTTTCATTTTTTTTCTCCTTATTGAAATATTGTTGTTGATTCTTTTTCACACTCAGGATGCCTGTCCGGCCCGGAGTGACGGCAACTCATCATAATGCAGCAGGGAAGAAAACCTTTTCTGCCGGTTTTCCGACTGGATCTGAAGCTGCATGGCTTGGTGCAGTCCCTTCCTGAAGGCGGTTTCGTCGATGGCATTTTTCAGATGATCCGAAACCAGCAGAGAGATTTCCTGGAACGTATCCAGCTGGTAGTCGTAATGCGGGAAAATGATGTCTTTCACTCCGGAAAAGAAAAAGTCGTCCCGCACGGCCGCGGTGTCCATGCTGTTCATTGCCGCATTGCGGTCCATGGCGATCCCGTAACGGTTCCGGGTGGCCGCCTGCTGGAATTCCGGTTCCAGCGTCATTTCGCACAGGTCGAAGAGACTTTCCGGGTCTTCCGCATGACTGGATACCGCGAAGGTGCATGAGGCTGCCGGACAATAGCGCTTCCCGTTGATCTTCGGCAGCGGGGAAATGTCGTGATCCTTGAATGTCTGCATGAAATTGGTTTGGCGCGGCGATAATGCGAATAGGGTCTTCCCCTCGGAAAAGAGTCCGCCGGACCGTGGAGAAAGCTGCTTGAAAATGTCCGCGGACTGAAGCAGATGTTCCAGCTCCGGTTTTCTTTCTCCGGCAAGCACATGTGCGATGGAAAGGAAGAATCCCACCGCGTGGCTGCAGAAATCCAGACCGTGATATCCGGCTTTTACCGCTTCCGCCGTCAACTCCAGAAAATGCTCCATGGTCAGGTCCACCGGCGAAAAATCCTTTTCGATCCGGTCCATCAGGGACCGGTTGTAATAGAGCAGGATCGGCGAAAAGAGATACGGGATCCCGTAAAGGTTTCCGTCCCGGTAATGCAGATCGACCATGGATTTCCAGAAGCGGTCCATCCGGCGCAGCTTCTTTTCTCTGCTTTTGGGGAAGGGGACCACATCGATCTGGGATCTCAGCATCGGGGTAAAGGTGGTCCACTGCAGCAGGTCCGCTTCCGCGGCGTTGCGTGTCCGGACCAGCTTCACTTCCGGATCCCATTTCCGGGCGCAATCCTCCAGTGCCTTGAAATAATAAAGGTTGCTGTTGCAGAACACCTTGAGTTCCTTCTGGACGATTTCGGCGGCAAAGGTCCCCTTGCGGGGGATCCGGATCACGGCACCTTTCCTTTCCAGGATTTTCAGGGCCTTGTTCGCGGTCATCAGCGCCACATGATATTCTTGCGCTATCTTTTTGTCGGACGGGATATGACCGGAAAGCTTTTTGCTCCTGATCTTCTCATACAGGTCATCCGCAATGGACTGCGATTTATTTGCCAGCTGCATGTTCACTCCTGATCCCGGTCTGCTATATTCTGCGCCATAAATATATTATATTCAAAGATGCGGAAGTTGTCAAGAGCCTTTGGGCTGATTCTTGAGAAATCAAGGAAAAAAATTGCAGCCGGATCGAGGACCCGGGACAGTTTTGCCGGGTCCCGCTCTGCGAATTTTTCTCCGCCGATGCTGTGTTTCAGTGATCGATTCATTTGTCCGCTGTTTTTCCCGGTCCGTGCTCCGGAAGGTCATTCTTTTCGATCGAGTTGAACTTTTGCTGGTCGGCAAGCGAAACGTTGCCGGACACCATGCCGTTGTCCAGTTCGTTTACCTGTGTCCGTGCGGCGAGGTCACGGAACATCTGCCGCATGTCGATGATGCCGCCGATCATGAACCAGACCATCGAGATCAAAGCTTTGACACAGGCGACGACCACGGAAATGATGAACAGCCGCCATCCCCACCATTCGGTCGACCAGGGACTGAAAAGATTCCATACGATGGTCCCGAGGAACATCATCAGGAACGTGACGACGAAGGTCCACAGGAACGTGGTCCAGGCAATGATCTTGTCGCCGAGCGTATAGTCCGGAGTGATGCCGATCAGTTTCCTGTAAATGTTGCGGACAGTCAGTTTTTCAAAGTGCTTGACTTCACCGTCCACCGCATATTTGCCGCGGTGGAGCATGCGTTCCAGATTGAACGGCCGCCGGCAGGTCAGGTATGAAACCAGACAATACATGGCCACGCTCAAAATCATGGAAATGAACATGATCTCGTTGGAGTTGATCGGGAATTTGATGGCGCTCATCCGCCAGACGATCCAGGGTTCGAAGGGGCCGCTCATGGTTTCCAGCGCCCGTCCCAGCGCGGGAATGACGCCCCACTGGTCGAGCATGGGATAAATGTGATCGGGCCAGTTGCGCTGGACCAGCAGTCCGCCGCCGGAGATGGCGGCGCCGGTCAGGATGGAGGCATACGCTCCGGCGGTCGTGCCGAACCTGGAGTAAAGGCCGCCCAGCATCACCGCGCCCGCGCCGCCGGTCCAGACCGCGGTCACGATCTTGGTATAAAGATTGATATAATCCAGCTGGGTCATGAACAGCGCGCCGAAGAAAAAGAAGCAGCAGACCATCACCGTCATCAGTTTGACCACTCGAATATGCGTCTGCGGGCTCATCGGTTTTTTGCACAGGGGCACGATGATGTCCTGCACGATGGTCATGGCGGAACTGAAGATGCGGCTGTCGTCCGTGGACACCATCAGCATGAGCATCAGCAATATGAAGATCCCGATCAATGAGCCCGGCAGGATATGGCGGATGAAGATCGGCATCCGCAGCTGGTTGTAGAGAGTCCGGAATTCCTGGAACTTGGCATTGCCGTTCGGCGTTTTCTGCAAGGTTTCCAGCGCCGTGGTCATGTAAACTGTATCCAGATTCTGCTTTTCCGAAAGGGGCTTGTCCTGCCCGATGATGTGCCGCTGTTCCGGAATGGCGGCGATCCGCGTCGTCAGTTCCGTCCGGACCTTCCGGTCGGCAATGATCTCGTCGGCCACCCGCGCACACATTTCGGTGCGGATCTCCCTGGCTTTCGAAGCATATTTCACATGGTTCATCACGGTCAGGACCATACCCGCCAGCAGCAGATAAAACAGCGGATTGAAACCGGCCCGCCAGGCGCCGAGGATGCCGGCCATCTTCTGTTCATGGGCGGACCGTGCCGCGGCGGTGGATCCGCCGCCGAACCAGACGCTCCGGTTCAAGATGCTGGAAAACATCGTCACAAACACTGCAAACAGGTTGAAGTCACGCAGCGACTTGATATCATACGGATTGATGAAGCTTTCTCCGGGGATCCGGTCCGCCATCACCGGCACGATCTCATCCCACCACGAAAAATTCAGCAGAATGAACATGGTGAAGACGAATATGATCGGATAGGTCAGCAGCCCCTGGATCGTGTCGGTGATCAGCAGCGCCAGCGAACCGCCGGAAAGCAGGATCGTCATGGCCAGGATCAGCACGCCCAGAATGACCAGAGCCAGGGTCTGCACTCTGAACCCGAATATTTCCGTATAATGCGGAATGCCCAGCAGATAGATGAAGAAGCGTGCGGAAATCGCCGGCACGATGGTGTTGGTCAGCATCTCGACCGAAGTCCGCAAGATCGCGCAGAACAGACGGAACGAGCGGCTGTAACGCAGTTCCAGGAACTGCCCCATGCTCATTGCCTTGGTTTCGCGCAGACGGTAAGTGCAGAATCCGGTCAGGGACAGAACCAGGCCGATCGGAACCATCAAACCGCTCCAGAATCCGGTGGAAAATCCCGTCCGGTAATGCACCTCGATATAGGACACCAAAGCCATTACGCTGAGCGTGGATTCCATGCCGCCGACCGAGATCAGGTAGCGTCCGCAGATCCGTCCCCCCGCCAGAAAATCCGGGATCCCCCGGATATATTTCCGCATGTGAAAAGCCATATACAGCACACCCGCGAAAGGCAGCACCACGATCAACCAGTTATACCAGGTCATTTCGTCTCCTTGTTTTCAAATATTTTTTTCTGCTATATCTTACTATATATTCTGAATATAGCATCGTCAAAGGAAATGTCAAGGCACTTATTCAAAAGAAATCAAAATTAAGTTTTTGTCATCTGAAAAGGAAGTGCACATCTCGGCAGTTTTTGTCCGACCCGACTGACCTGCCTGACCTGTCCGACCTGTCTGACAGTTTGAATTTTGGAATCACTTGTCATCAGTGTGGAGCAATTGGGCTTCTACGACGGCTTTTGAGTGAAGTTGTGCTTCGCACAGTGAGGTGAAGCCTTGCGGCTTCGTTCACCAGTTGGGACAACTGGCGGGCCGTTTTAAAAGTTACAACCCTCGGTCTGAAACCAGGTTTTTAACTCAAAAAACTCAGAATTTTCGAGTGAAATAAAGCTTAAAAAACGCTTCTCTCGACAGGAGTCTGAGTTGGGATGCCCACAGAATATTTTTCTTTGGTTCAGTGTCAAGGGCCATCAAATATCGAATATGTCTCTTGAGAAATAACAATGTTGTTTTCATCAAAAGTGACTTGATAATAATCCCACCCGCCCGGAACGGCACAACGCCGCCGCGTTCGGTATCCGCTTAGAGCCGGAGCTTTTTTCAACTGCTCATCTGTCAGTGCTTCTTCAAGCGTCGTGAAATACCGGTTGTTTGTACAGTGAAACAGACAGACTTCAGGATCAGTTCCGCCGTCCAGGACTCTTTTCAAACGATCTGCGATTTTCATAATCATCCTCCTCCGTTCTGTTGATTTTCCTGTCATTATAGCCCCCAAATCAAATTTTTTCATATTTTATTTGGGATTTTACTTGATTTTCAATAATTTGGAATTAACTTATATCGAAATCAGTTAATGATGACCATGCCATAGGAAATCAGAGATGCATTTCGAAATCAAAAGGAAAAATGGGGCGCTGGAAAAAGCAATGGTTCAGGAAACCGGAGGCGGCCGCGTGATTTTGAAACGGTCTGCTGTACCTGTTGATGCAGAAAGCATCTGTTTTTATGATGAGGATTTTTCTGCAGAGGCAGGTGATTCCGGTTTTTTCCTTATGCCGAGTCTTTACTACTGCCATGACACCATGCTGACCCGTTTTACGGAACGGGCAGATACGGAGGGCGTATATCCGGAAAATGACATGCCGTTGTATGCCTGTTCCAGAAACGGCAAGACGACATTGGCAATCGTTGAAGGTATGGAGATGGACTATGAGCTGGTCATTGGAGTTAAAGACGGTCATTATTATCTTTATCCCCGGTTCCGGCTTGAGACCGGGATGGACGAAGATATCGTGATTCGTTATTATCATCTGTCCGGGGAAGATTCTACTCCGGCAGGAATGGCTCGTTTCTACAGAAAATATTTGCTGGATCATGGTAAGATCCGTCCGATGCGCGAGCGTATCAAGGAGCAATCGATTCTTGCCGAGTCGCTGATGGGACCGCAAATCCGTGTTCGCATGGCATGGAAACCGATGCCCCCGGAGATTCTCGAACAGGACCGGAACAATCCTCCGCCTGTCCATGCTGCGGTGACTTTTGACCGGTTTCAGGATGTGATTCGTGAATTCAGGAAACAGGGGATCGATCACGCCGAATTCTGTTTGGTCGGCTGGAACAAAGGAGGACATGACGGTCAATTCCCCGATCTACTGCCAGTCGAGGAAGCACTTGGAGGCGAGGAAGCGTTAAAACATCTGACAAGATGTGCGAAAGAAAACGGGTATCTCCTGGGAGCACATACGAATATTTATGATTCCTATTCCAGTGCCGCCCGATGGGAGCGCGGTGACATGATCCATACCAAAAACGGTGAGGTCGATAAAGGCGGAAAATGGTGCGGCGGACAGTCGTATCTGATCTGTCCGAAGCAGGCTCACGAGAAACTGGTGACGGAAGATATGGACACGCTGGCAAGACTGGGATTCAACGGGACACACTATTTTGATGTCAACTCGATGATCGGACCGCGCCCCTGTTATAATCCGGCGCATTCGCTGTCGCGTAAAGAAGCGGCCCAGTGGAGGATCAAATCATTTGAAGCTGCCCGCAGCCGTTTTGGAGCGGTTTCCTCGGAAGGCAGTCTTGGCTTTGCGATGGGCAGCTTGGATTTTTCCCTCTATGCTATTTTCGGGAAACCGGACAAGCCGTTTCCAATGCTGGATGAAGCGGTTCCTTTTCGGCAAATCGTGTATCACGGCATCATCCATTACAACTATTCGGCGAAGACCGTGAACGCACCGCTGAAGGATGACCCGAAACTGCCTCTCTGGGCTCTGGCAAACGGGGCGCAGCCGATGTATTACTATTATTCCAAGTTCAGGACAGACTCTCCCTGGGGCAATAAAGACCTCGAATGCGGTACCGATGAACAACTCCGAAAAGGTGTTGCAATGATCCGGAAAGGATATGAAGATTATAAAAAACTGCGGGACCTGCAATATCTTTTCATAGATGATATTCAGGAGCCGGAGAAAGATATTCTGATCACCTGCTATGAAGATGCCTCTGTCACGATCTGCAACGGCTCAGACAAACAGTATCAATATCAAAAAATCACCCTGCAGCCATTGAGTCTTGTGCGGCTTGATGCAGAAGGCAAAGTTGAAATAACAATCACGCTGAACCCGTAAACGAACCAGAGTTTTTAGAAAACAGGGAAAGTTTCCGTTTTCGCCGCTTGATCCCCATGCCGCAAATGCGGTCGTCCGTGAGATTTGACCAGGCAAGGGCGGCAGATTTCATGAGATGCGGATGGGGATGGCTTCGATTCTTATAAGTTCTGTTTCCACCTTCTCATCGCTATCCATTAGATTATCATTTTGAGCCGTTATGATTTTCCTTACAGCCAGCTGTCCCTGGCGTTCCGGATGCTGGTTTACAGAAGCAATATCAAGATGGGTCACATTCCCGAATCCAGTCAGGGCAATTTTGCCGGGACACTCGACATGCAGCTTTTCCGCAGCATTGTGCAACAATTCAGCACTGTGATCCGAATCGGTACAGATTATGCTCACCTGCGGATATTTCTTCAAAATGGCATTCAGGCTCGATTCGGCATCCAGAAGCGATTCCGGCATTCCGTAAAACGTTCGCTCTACATAGTCAGAATATCCGGCTTCCCGTAATGCCGCATGAAATCCGGAGACCCGCGGAGTTACCGGGGCATCATCGCTAAGAACAAAACGTTCTGAACTGAAGATTGCAATTTCCCTGTGACCCCGCCTCAAAACTTCGTGGATCATCTTTTCCCCGCCGCTGAAATTGTCGCTGGTAATGAAGGATACTGTCCCGCTTGAAACTTTATGCGGCAAATTGTAGTCCAGACAGACCGTCGGCAACTCGTTTGAAACCTGGATGATTCCGTAACCAACTGTAATGATCCCCATGACATTTCTCTGATTCATAGTGGATAGACAAAAGGTCAGTTCATCTGCTTCCGGACTGAAAACGACAGGAAAAATGTGCTGGTGGAGACATTCCTTCTGGATGCCCCGCAGAATTTCCGTGGTATAGGCGTTCAGTTTCCCGATGAACGCAATATGCCCAAGGGGTCGGAAAAGCTGTTTTGCGACCCGGGTCCCGGAACCCCGGACGCCGCGTTGGAGATAACCTTGTTCCACCAGACGGGAAACGATTTTGTTGACCGTGACTTTGCTGACGCCGAATTCTTCCGACAGGACATATTCCGAGGGGAATTTACTTTCCGCCGGATAATGGGATCCTTCCAGTCGGCTTTTCAGAGTCTGATAGATTTTTTCAGTCGAAGGCATTCCGTTTCCTTTCCAGATGTCTCAAAACGGGTTTACTATACAATCCCGCCCTGTTCATGTCAAGCTGCGGAAGCAGATTTTCTTACCGTTTTTCACATTTTACTGCCCTCTAAAAAGTAACTATGCTACTATTTTTATAAAAAATCTTTCCGGAACTCTTGACAAACCTGAAAGGAAGGATATATTTTTGTAGAATAAAGGCTTTGGATCGATCAAAAAAGTAACAAATTCACTTTATCAACGAAAGGAGATATTGAAAATGAACCCGAATTTGATCGGACGGAAAGAAGATGATGGTCGGAATGACCGCTTGGCAGACCAGATAAAGAGCGGAACTCTTGTGTTGTCCTGTCTGAAAACAATGCAGAAGATTCCGCTGGGAAAGAAACCCCACTGTAAATTTTTTACACTCATAGAGCTTCTTGTCGTTATAGCGATCATTGCGATTCTGGCGGGGATGCTGCTGCCGGCCTTGAATAATGCGCGAAACAGAGGGAAACAAATATCATGTATGAACAATGTCCTGAGTGTTACCAAAATCTTCCAGTTTGTCTCCAGCGGAATGTTTCCAACCTGCGCGTCAAAGGAGACCATACCACCAATCCTGAGCTGGTAGACACCTACGAACTGGCGCTGGCGGAACCGGTTGCACCCGGCAAGGTCGCCCCGGATATCATCATGGATTTTCCGCAGGCAGCTCAAGTCTGCGGTTTGGCCGAAGTCAGCTGTAAAGGCAATGCCATCGCACCGGTGTTCGGTCCGTTCATCCGGTTCGTTTTCATTGTCACCAATCTGCCGCTGGAAACCGATCCGCCGTTCGAACGCAAACTCTGCGACCGCTGCGGCGAATGTGTCAAAGCCTGTCCCGGACACGCAGTCTCGCTGGAAAAAGGAGTTGATACCTGGCAGTGTGCGGTTTATTACCGCGGGGCGCATAAATCCAATCCGTTCATTACGGATGATTTCCTCAAAGACCATCCGGACCGGGAGGCGATCCTGAACGGGGATTACCGTTTCGATGCGGTCAGTGCCCGCGCCCTCTATCCGAAAATCGATTTCCTGCCGACGCGCGCCACTGGATATGCGCCTTGTCTCTGCGGGAAAAAATGCGATGTCGTCTGTTACCGTCATTTGAAGGAGAAAGGTCTGTTATGAATACGCTGAAAGATAAAATCATCGAACGGTTCCGGAAATTCGGAGCCGATCTGGTCCGTTTCGGCAGTGTGGAACAATGTCCCGATCCAGCCATTCCTCTGCTGATGCCCGAAACAAAAACCGTGATCTGTGCGGCGTTCCGCCAGCTTCGCGGTGCACGTCGGGGTATCGAAGAAGGTTCGACCTACTACCAATACACCACCAATGCGGTGGAAGTGCTGGAGGAGAACGTGATGCCGATCGCCTTGCTTCGGGTTTGTGCTTTGCTGGAAGATGAAGGATTCGAAGCCCTGCCGCAGCGGCGCAACCAGACGGTCATGACTGCAGCGGACGATACCAATTTCGAGGTCGATTACCGGGAAATTTATCGGAACCGCAAAGCCGAGCACCAGTTGAATTTCGAACAGTGCGCCATCGACTGCGGTCTGGGCGAACGCGGTTTTTCCGGGTCCATCCTTACTCCGGAATTCGGTCCGTTCCAACGTTATGTTTTCATTCTCACCGATGCCGAAATCGAACCGGATCAGCCGGTGAAACCGCACCTGTGCGACCATTGCGGCGAATGCGTCAAAGCCTGTCCCGGACACGCGTTTTCTCCGGAAGGGAAACGGGACCATTGGCAATGTTCCGCATATTACATCGGCGCGAACATGACCAAGAATCCGTTCATGCCGCCGGAAGCGTTTGCCGACGATCCGGAACGGCTGGCGATCATTTCCGGCGAGGCGGACCTGTCGCCCGAGCGTGCCAGAGAGATCATCGAACAGATTTTCTATTACCCGCCGATCAAACACAGTTACTGGTCGAGCATCTGCGGACGCGCCTGCGATACGGCCTGTTATATCCATTTGGAAGAAAAAGGCGTCCTCACCAAAACCTTCAAATCCCCGTTCCGTCTCCGTCCGGAATGGCATCTGCCCATTCTGGAGCCGGATTCGGAAAATCAGGCGAAGACCGAAAGCAGACAATGATATTACCAAATCAATTCAGTAAAAATGATAAAGAAACTTTTTGAATATCACTTTCACGGCTGTATCGGGCACAAGACCATTGAACTGAACCGCACAGCGTATGAGGAAATGTCCGTATTTCTGAAAGAACATGGGGAAACGGATGCTTTTATAGCGGGATTTTCAGCCGCACCGATCGATAATCTGCTGGAATGTCTGGAGTTCTGTCGCAGTCTAATGGCGGATAACCCTTTACCGGGTGCGCAACTGGCGGGCGTTTATCTGGAAGGCCCATTTGTTCATGTGGCAGGCGGCATGACCGGATCCCTGCTGGCGAAACCATCCATCGAAGCCGCAAAACGGTTGGTGGAAGCCGGACGCTGCATCATCAAAAATGTGACTGTTGCCCCGGAACTGCCGGGGGCGTTGGCGGTCATCGAATATTTCGCCTCGGAAGGGATCCACGTGTCGGCGGGCCATTTCTGCTGTACCCCGGAAGTGCTGAAGGATGCCGTATCCGCAGGCGTGAGTTCCATCACCCATTTCTGCAACAACGGGGAAGGTCCGCTGCAGAATGAAAACGGCTTGTATTTCACTGATGGTCCGTTCCTCGATATTCTTGCCGATGACCGTTTGACCGTGGAAATGATCTGCGACGGCGTGCATGTGAATCCCAAGCTGGTGAAAACCGTATGGCGGGCCAAAGGACGCGAAAAATTCATAGCTGTCACGGACGGCTGTGCCGCCACGGGAATGCCGGGCAAACGGCTGGTATTTCCCGATCCGGTCGGGACTCCGGCGGAATTCGATGTCCGCAACGGTGCGCTCTATATCGCCGATACCGACAAGCTCACTGGCAGCCTCGCCACCATGAACCGGATTTATGATAATTTGATAAAATTCTGCGGAATGTCCGAAAACGACGCGTTGTATGCCTGTTCCGGACTGCCGCGCAAAACAGCAGGAGTTTGACCATGTATGAAGAAATTTTCAACCGGCAGCAGAAAATCGTTGACTACACGAACCGGGCACGTTATTACAAACTGCCGGAACTGCCGGAACATGAGGCGGAACTGATCCGCGGCAACAAGGCCGTCGTTGTCTGCGGCAATCTGCTGCGTGCCTATCTTTTCGAACGGAACTTGTGGCGGAAAAAAGCCGAATCCGATCTCGGGGACGTGCAGAAAGTCGCTTGCGATCCGGACAGCATCACGGTCGAAACCTCCGCCGGAACCGAGCGGATCACGGTCGGCGAAGATCCGGAAGAAAAAGAACTGTATTTTATCCGCGACATCCATTACCGGAATGCGGGCAGCGCGGTTTACCGTTCCAGTTATTTCAACGAAGGACCTGTCGCCGATTTCACCTATGTTTCCTACAAATGGATCTCCCGGAAAATGAATCAGGGCGCGTATCCGTTCGACAAAGGATGGAGCGATTACCTCGCTGCAGCCTCGAACAACCGGATCTTTTTCACCTGTTCCGGACATCTCTATTTCGGGGAAGCCTACTGGGAAACCGAGATCGACCGGATTTCCGAAACGGAACGTGAAGACACGGAACTCGCCCACGTTTTTCGTCTGCGCACACCGGTGAACGGACCGCTGAATCTGCGTTATTTCTGGTTCTTCGGAAAAGGCGGCGAGGAACATGCAGGCGTGCTTTCCAATGTGATGTGGAACCTCGATAAATCTCCGGTCCACATACCCCAGACCGACATGCACGACTTCGTGGAAAAATTCATCTCTATCTGGCCCCGTTCTGAGCTCAAAGGTGTGGAACAGGGCGATCATTACGCAGCTCATTATTTTTCGGAATTCTTCGGGCAGTTCAAAGACGGTTATCGGCCGCCGGACCAGTTCGGCTGCTCCTGGCTGGAATACGATTTGCTCAAAGCCAATGAATTCTACCGCCGCTGGAAGGAAACCGGCAAGGCGGAATACCGTGAACGCACGGTCAAACTGCTGAACTATTATCTCTACAACCATTATGCGGGAAATTCCAAGCTGACCTATCCGTTCCACACCGGCGACTTCATGAAGGACATCATGCCGTTCTGCGAAAAGACCGGCTGGGGCGCACCGTTCGAAGCCGAGGCGCTGGATTCATTGGCACTGCCGGAAATGATCTACGACGCCATGACCCTTTATCTGCAGGATGAGACTCTGTTCCAGACAAAGTATCCGTTCGATATTCTGGAAGACGTACTGAAACTCCAGCAGCCGGACGGACATTTCCGTCGTCTTTATCATGCTGACCTGACCCCGAAGGAAAAAGCCGGTTGGGTCAGTCAGTATTCCGAAACGCAGACCTGGATTCCCGCGCTCATCAAGATGTATCAGGCTACGAAGGATGAACGTCTGCGGACCGCCTATCTGAAAACCGCGGAACGCTGTCTGCTGGACATCGAGGAACTGGGGATGTTTTCCATGGGCGGCTGCGAGACCGATTATCCGGATTTCTGGGACGTGGACGGCTACCGCACGATGCTTTGGGCGTTCCTCGACCTTTATGAACAGGAAAAGGACCGCAAATGGCTGGATGCGGCGGAAAAAGTCCAGCTCTACGGCAATATCATGCAGATGGGCTACAACATCCCGAATGTGCCGGGCAGTTTCTACGACCAGATCGGCTGGAAATCCCGCGGCATGATTGCCACCAGCTATTACACCTGGCCGGATTATGCAAGAACGCAATGCACCGCGACCGGCAACCAGTCCGTGGCTTGGGTAGCATATCTGCAGATGCGTCTTTACAAGGCGACCGGAAAAGCGATCTACATGGAACGCGGAATTGCGACCTTCCGGCAGGTCATGCTGCACCGGGACGAAAAGAGTCTGGAAGGCAATCCGCACAAAGATCAGATCCTTTACAGCATTTATGAGAACAATCCGCAGATGGATGACGAATCCGGGCTTTACAAGCACAGCTATCCGGAAAACAGTTATTCGCTGTTCATTGATTTGTATCTGTATCTTGGCGACATCCTGCGCGAATTCGGCGGGATCAGCATCGACACCGGACGCAAACAGGCGTTCGGTCTGGATTGCGTGAAGGTCGTCGGAACGGATTGGAACAAGGGCGAAATCACGGTCCAAAATGAGCTTGACCGCGATCACAGGACCACTCTTTTCATGAACGGAAAGAAATTCTCCGAAATCGCATTTTCGGCAAAAGAAATCAAAAAAATACAAGTGAGGTAAAAATGAAATTTTCTGTTCTCATGCTGGCACTATTCTCGTTATTCACGCTGACTGCACTGGATTTTTCACCCTATAAGACGATCGTCTGCTTCGGAGACAGCATCACTCACGGCGGACAATATCACGTGTTTCTGCAGGAATATCTGGCGGAAACGGATCCGGCGCATCCTCGGCGCATCATCAACCGGGGCATCAGCGGAGATACAGTTCGCGGCTTGCTGAAACGTGTCGATAAAATGCTGCAGACGGATAAACCCGAACTCGTGATAATCATGATCGGGATCAATGATCTGCAGTTCACTACAAGATTTGCGGAAAAGGACCTCCCTTTTGAGGCCGCCGTAAAAAAATATCCGGTATTCGGCAGATTTGAGAAAGACCTCGGCAAGCTCATCGATATTCTGAAGAAAGCCAATGTCAAAGTGGTCCTGCTTGGAACTCCGCCCTACAATGAATCCTCCAATCCGGCGATCACCGCATCCTTGAAACCCAATCTGAACAGTTCCGGGGTCCGGAACATCCAGATCATTGAAAAACGTCTGGCGAAGCAGAAAGGTGCGCTTTTTATCGATGTTTATACTCCGATGCTGAAAAATCTGCAGGAGAACGACGCCGCACTCCCACGGGGAAAAAGGGATCGGGTCCACCCTTCCTGGCAGGAACACCTCATCATTGCGCAGACCATTCTTGGACAAAACTATACTCCGGGGGCAAAACAGAAGGCTGTGCTGCAGTATGCTCACATTCAAAACAAGATCCAGCAGATCGATGCAATTTATGCCCGTATACCGGATTCCTGTAAGACCGTGGATGAACAGATTGAATTCTACAAAAAATGGGTCGCATCCTTGAAAGGATATAATTTCAAATATTGGAACGGAAGATTGCCGGGCATTATTGAAACTCTGAAAAATCCGGATGCAAAATTAAAATCACTGTATCAAAAAAGAGATGCGGCATTCGACAGATTATATCAGAAATAAACAGAGGAGCTGGTTCTATGAAAATTCTCTTATTTGGCGGCAGCGGCTGGCTGGGACACAATATCGCGCTCAACCTTGCGGCAAAGAACTATGATCTGACCATTGTCACCCGGGGCAGGAAACAGACTTTTCAGCAGGAGATCGCAAATCTGAAAACGATCACCGCCGACAAGGAAGACGAAGCTGCGATAAAGCAGATCTTTGAGACCGCTTATACGCATGTGATCGACACGGTCCCGACCGAAAAATCCATCGCTCTGATCCATAAATATGCGGCCCATCTGCAACATTATCTGCATTGCAGCTCCACGGGCGGATACACTCCGCTGCCTTTCATTCCGTGCAACGAGACAGCGTTCTACAAAGGCTTCGCCCGCGGGACCGGATGGGACCAGAAACGCATTGTGGACAATCAGGTCATGCAGCTTTTCCGCGAACAGGGATTCCCGGCTACTGTCATCCGTCCCTGCTATATCACAGGTCCCGGTATGCTGCCTATGGATAATTTCGGCGGACGCCGGACCGATTTCATTGCCGACATCATTGCGGAAAAGACGCTGGATCTGCCCAATGACGGCAAGGCGCTGCTGCAGCCGATCCACGTCCGCGACCTGGCAAATTCGTTCTATCTGAGTCTGGTGCATCCGGATCCTTCCATCGGTCAAATCTACAACATCTGCCTCAGCCACGCGTTCAGTTTGAATGACTATCTCGCGCTGACCGCTTCCGTATTCAACCGGAAACCGGTCATCAACTACATGACCGTGGATGCCATGCTGGCAAAATACGGAGACAAGATCAATGCGACCGGACTCCGGTTCCTGGCGGAGCACATGTGTTTCAGCATTGATAAAGCCGTGCGCGATCTGGAATACAAACCGTCCTGCACACCGGAGGATGCCGTTATCGAAACTGCGCTCTGGGCAGCGCAAACCACCAACTGCAAATTTTGAGGAGAACAGAACATGCAATATCTGAACATGCTGCCGTATCAGGTGCGCGAGGCAATCGACAAAAATTATCCGGTGGCGCTGCCGCTGGGAGTCATCGAATATCATGCGGAACATCTGCCGCTGGGAGTGGATTGCTTCACCTGCATGGATGCGATTGCCCGAATAGAAAAACGCCGTCCGGAACTGGTGGTGCTGCCGCCGTTCTATTATGGTGCAGCCTCGCTCGCCGTGGCAAAACCGGAACGCAACGGCACGATCCAGGTTGATTCCGAAAAAATCATCCCGGTGGCGGAAGAGATTTTCCGGGGGCTGCTCCGGGTCGGATTCCGCAACATCCATGCGTTCATTTCGCATCAGACCGAAGGTTTCGACCAGGGGATGCCGACCGATCTGGCGTTCCGTTTCGCTGCCCGCCATGTGATTTTTGAATGGCTCGAAAAAGAATCCGGCGAAGGCTGGTGGGGAACGGAAAAATTCAGTGCCTATTACTCCGGCGGCAACAATCCCTTCAACTGGATCGGTGTCCACCCGATCCGCGGACCCGAGACGAGAAAAAAGTACGGCGGGGATCACGCCGGAAAACTGGAGACCAGCGAAGCTATGGTCATCTGCCCCGAACTGGTCGAGATGGACCGACTGGACGAGTCCATCTGGTTCAGCCGTCCGGGAAAGGAAGCCACGCCGGAATGGGGTGACGGCGCATTGGAAGCCTCGTCATACGACATGGAAAAGATCCTGTTCGGCGATATCAAAAAATAAATAATCGCCATGAAATTTTTCAGTTCGTTTCCCTGCGGGGATCTTCTGCTTATCTATTTTCGATCGGAAAATGTTTTCGACTTCTGTCTGATCCCTGCATCGATGCGGGATCAGGCGGTTTCGGCTGACAAGGCTCCGGAAAGCATGATCCAGTTCAAGCTTTCCGAATCGCCTTTCGGATGCGGGATCGCGTATACGGTGCGGAATTCCCCCTGCGTGAACGAACTGAAATTTATTAGTCAGGATAAATTTGACAACAAGATCGTGACCCGTTTCCAATACGGCGAGGGGCTTTTTTTCAGCCATATCGCGGAAATGCGTGACGGCTGGGTGCGGGTCTGGACGGAAGTGGAGAATCAGACAGCGCAGGAACAGCATTTCGACCAGCTTGCCTCTTTTTCGCTGGGCATGATCTCTCCCCTGTCCGCAGGAAACGGGTCCGGCAAATATTATTTGGAACGGGTCACAGAACGCTGGCATCATGAGGAAATATCCATGGAACGCGCCGGGTTGGAGCGTCCAGGCAGTCTGCGTTTCGGCACCAATGGGACGATGCCGGTTGCGCAGTATTATCCTTTTGCGGGGATCGAGGATCGTTCCTGCGGGGTGCTGTGGGGCGCCATGCTGGAAAACAGCGGAGCCTGGATGCTGGAATTCGGTTCTTCCGGAAAAGGATTGAGTCTTTCGGGCGGAATGCCGGACTACGCGTTTTGCGGACAAACTTTCTCCCTCCCTGCCGGTTCGGTTTACCGAACTCCGCCCGCCGTACTCACCTGTGTCAAGGGTGACATCCTTGACCTTTTCAATCGGCTGCAGGAAAGTCTGATAACTACGTCTGGTCCCGATGTTTCACCAGTCTATTACGGACCTTTCGACTCTGAGGCACTATCATTCCTCAAATCAAGCGGAGTCCGCTACTATGTCCTTGACAGCGATTGGAATGAAGCCGGATTTGAGCAGATCGAAGCTGCCGGTTTGATTCCCGGAGTCACGCTGGATATCGAAACTGTTTCCGCCGAACAGAAAAGGGCTGATATTTTGACCCGCAACAGGCTTCCGCTTCAGGTCGGGGAACGGGTATTTATCGACTATCGGGAACCCGGACGGAGAACGGCAGCAGTAAAAGATTTGTGTTCAGTTATGCAGGAAAAACACATCGGATATGTCCGGTTTGTCTGCCCCGGAGTTTTTTGCGGCGGGTGTGACGGAAGAAGGACCCCGCTTGAAAATCAGCAGGACTATGTTGACAGCGTCTTTGCTTTTTATTTGGAACTGCGCGAAGCGATGCCGAATCTGACCGTAGAATTCTGTATTTCCGGGATCGGCCGGTTGTCCGCAAAATGGCTGGCCCTTGCCGACCTGATCACCCCTTTGGAAGATTTGCCGGAACCAGCGGAAACCATGGCGGCATTGGACCGCCAAATGCTGTCCCCGGGCTGCAAATGCGGAGTTCGTGTTCCGCTGGATCCCGGCACCGATCTTTCAGCAAGTTTGAATGCGGCATTGCTGGGACGACCGGTCTTGTCGGGCGATCCTGGTTCCCTTTCAAAAGAACAACAGGAAACGCTGAAACGATTTCTGGCATTCCATCGATCTGCCGCTCCGGCATTGCGGAATGGGACCTATCGGCTGGGACACATCATCGGAGAGAGCTGCATGTCTCCTTCCGGCTGGCAGATGTTATGCAAAAACACGCCCGAAATGCAACTGACCGTGATCCATGTTTTTTCGGCGCTGACAGAAACATTGTCTTTCGATATTCCTGCGGGAATGCAGCTGGCTGCCGATTTTTCCAGTGAAGTGCCCTGGCGTGTTCATAACGGGAAACTTGAAATCGGACCATGTAGAGTTAGATCACCGGGAAGCGCAGCGTTCCTTTGGTCTGAATAAAAAAATAAATCAATACTATATGAAAGGATGAATTTATGGAGCAGTATTTTGAAAAAAACTTCATTGAGCTGAACGAAGCTGGCGGATTTAAGCGAATCGGCGATTATCTTGCTGGTGATCAGGCATCGACACCTTTTTCTCTTTTTTGCGAAGAGACCGGCAAATTTGCTGATCCAGTGATCACGGGACGCGGAAACAGAAAAAAAATTCTTTGGTCTGATGACAAAAAGAGCCTTGAGATCATTTCAGAAATCGTATATGAGCCTGAAACAAAGGTGATCTCCCGGCGTGACACGTTGCGCAATACCGGAAAGAAAAATTTGTCTGTCCGTCGTTATCTTGCACGCTTTCCTTTCACCCGAGGCGAGTATGAACTCTATTCACAGCAAGGCCGCTGGCGGCGCGAAAGCGTTGGTGCCTGGCACAAGCTGCTCGACAGCAAAGCGGAACTTTCTTCCCGCGAAGGACGCTGGTGCGAAGGTTCGGCACCGTATGCGGTCTTGCGCGACAGTTATTCCACGCACGCACTTGCATTCATGGTATGTCCGGAAGGTGACTGGGTCCTGCGTTTCAATGCGGCCTCGGAACTTGGAAAATTAAACGATATGACAGTGGAAGCGGGTCTCTCCGATGACCGTCTGGCTTTGAAGTTGGCTCCCGGAGAAACATGGACCGCGCCTGAAGTCATGGTGCAGATCCTTCCGACACGTGAACTTGAATCCGGCACGGCGCTTATGAACCGATATCTGAATCACCGTTTTCCGGCTCGTCCGGGACACAGCCCCGTGCTTTACAACACCTGGCTCGATCAGCTCAATGTCCTTGATGTGCCGCGTCTGGAACGACAGCTGAAGGCTGCAAAAGCGGCCGGATGTGAAGTCTTTATCGTTGATTACGGCTGGTACGAAGATTATGGAACTTTCACCCGTGTGGATGGCTGGGATGAATGCATGAACCGTGCTTTTTACGGAAAAATGAGAAATTTCTCCGACAAGGTCCGCGCCGCAGGATTGGGCTTCGGTTTCTGGGTGGAATTTGAATTTTTCGCGACCATCTCCAAGGTCGTAAAAAAACATCCTTCATGGTTTTTTCCCTCGGCAGCTAAAGACATCGTTTGCCCGAAGTGCTGGCTTCCCGAGGTCGAAGACTATCTGGTTGACAGTCTTGCGGCGACGATCCGCAAATATGATGCCGTGTATGTAAAAAATGACATGAACCATTCGCAAGGTTATGAACCGGAACGTCTCAGCCGTTATCAGAAGGGGATGTACCGCGTGATGGCACGGCTCCGCAAAATGTTTCCGGAGGTCGTATTCGACAACTGCACCAGCGGCAGTGCGCGCATGACAGCCGGCGGAATGCTCGAAAACTTTGATCTCCATTTTTTGAGCGACAACGGCAATCAGCTGGATAATCTGCGTCAGGTTCAGGAACTGATGCTTCGTTTCCCTCCCGGACGGATCATGCACTGGTTTGTGGCGAGTGAAGTCCATTCAGAAATGAAACATAAACCGTCATTCACCAATAACGTGATCATAGAAACACAGGCAGCCACGTGGGAAAAATTTGAATCTGTTGAGCTGAATACAGCCCTGGTGGCGAATCTGACCGGTGTGCCCGGATATTCCTGCGACCTTGCTTCATTTTCCAAAAAGAATCTCGCAAAGATCGCCGAAGCGAACGCATTTTACAAAAAATACCGTGAATCGCTGGTGCGTTCAGAAGGACATTGGCTGACCATGCCGGAATTGTTTGAAAAACGCACCGGCTGGATCGGCTTGCAGTTCTCTGACCCGGAAAAGGACTTGCACTTTTTATACATCTTCCATGATGTGACGAACGGGGATGAACGGCGCATCTTCCATCCGCATGCGCTGAACCCGGCAGTACAATATCAGGTCGCGGAATACTTGCCGAAACGGAAGGTTCTCTGCAAAGCTGTGAGCGGTGCAGAACTTGCAGCTCACGGATTTACAGCAGAATTCGAATACCAGCAGCATGCATGCACTCAGGCAAAACTGCTGACCGTTTTTCCATTAAAGAAGAAATAAAAAATCTCTTAAACAGTTATTTTGAAATTTGTAAAGAGATTTCATAAATGGAAAGGAACATTCGTAATCCTGCACTTCATGCGGCTGAAACCGGAAGTCCGCGAAGAAGTCCTGCAAATTCTCCTGATGCTGATGCACAAGGACATTCCTAATCAGAGATCAGTCAAAAGAGGAAACTCCGCGACACCACAAGCTTGCCGATTTTATTGCAGGTCAGATTGAACACCATGTCGGACAGCCATTTCTTGAAATTGGGATCGCCGTTGTAATGCTTATACAATTCGATGTTGTCGGACATGAGGTTGGACATATGCAGTAGGGGAAAAACCCAGATGATTTGAATCAGAAAAGGAAGAAATGATTATGATTTATCAATACTTCGCGGGACAGTCGACAAAAACGGACCGAACTAAATAACCATCGTGATTTGCCTGATCTGTTTGCTCATTCAACTTGTTCTCTGCATCTTCACGTTTGTTTTTACAAATATTGGAGACAGGATTCCTTTGAGAGTGAAACCACCCGACAAGCAATATTCCTGCATCAGCGCCGCCATCTCCCATATATTTCTTTGTAAGTTGTTCATTTATAGCAGAGAGGGTCGTATCATTCCAACTTCCCTTAACTTCTATACACAATGTTATTTTTTCGGAATGATCCGAAAAAGCATTGATCCAAATATCTGTTCGGGAACCAGGTTGACTTCCCAGCCCACGATTAAGTTGCACTTCTCGATTGATTGCAATATTTACTCCAACAAGTTTTAGTTCCAAGAAGTTTTTCACATGATCAGAAAAATGTTCTTCCTCCTTATGAGTCGGAATATGCTGGCTGTCATAATTCCATAAATCATTCACACTCGGCGATTCTTTCCCCGTCAGATGTATTTGGTACTTCCCCAATAAGTCAAGAATAAGAGAAAGCAAATCTTGCGGAGAATTGATGACAATACCTTGTTCATCTTTATCAAGAATACGTTTAATTTCATCCAATTTATAAGTCGGAGTATTCCGTTTTAAGTTAGCCTTCCTAACATCCTGTATAACGTATTTCATCCAGACGTCTTCGGGAAAGGAATCCCAAATCTGTTGCATCACGTTCAAAACTTCTGAAGAAGGATAATTCTTGATTATATTGAATAGATAATTGGCAAAGGAATGAATCTTATCAATCAACGTCGAAAATCCTGCACAATCAACATCTGCCCCTGGATTTTTTGGATAATTCTTATGAAGCCAGATGTAAAATTGAGCTAAATCGTCCAATGCTGCGAACTGAAATATGGGGATGATATCTTTCTCATCAATGTAGATAGAAATCAGAGGTCGAGTCGCAAAAGCAACGAATTCCAGAAAACTGGAGCGGTAGGCCAACTGTTCGCTTACGGTATGCGGCATCGCCCGGTCCGGATGCCGTTCGTATTTTGGCCAGGCATCGACCAAAGCCAGATCGGTCGCCTGTTTGGCGAACCCCCGGGCTTCGTTGACATGAGCCGCCACGACCTCAGCGGTCCGTGCCTGGGCGATCGGGACCAGATCGGCGACCTTTTTCAAAGCCTCGTGATAGTCTTTGGTCTGTAAGGAGATTTCAGTTCTTCTGCCGTTGACCTGGCAGCGATAGGCGAAGCAGCCGTTTTTGCCTCTTCTTCTGATGGAACCCAGAGCAAGTTTCATCGGTGTGACCTTCTTTTCTCTTGTCATTGGAAACCTCTGTTTGAGAAAAACAGGTAACGCCGCAATTTAACACGCAAAAGCACATTGTCCCGGTTCAAGTGGGGCAAAACGGGGCAAATTTGCGCATTTCGAGGCTAAAACTGGCGGAGAGAGGGAGATTCGAACTCCCGGAGGCTTGCGCCTCGGCGGTTTTCAAGACCGCTGCCTTAAACCACTCGACCATCTCTCCTTTTCGATTACACGGAGTAATATTACCCGCAAACCGGAAAAATCAAGTTTTTTTCCCCGGAAAATTTGCTTTTTCCACAGATCATGTTATAAATACCCATTGAATATTCAAAATGAGGTGAAAATGAGTGCGGATGCGGTCTGTGCGTTTTACCGGGAATTGGAATCCGATCCGGTCCTGCGGAAAGAAGCGCTTGAGTTGAAAAAACATTTTCCCGATCAGGGGGAATTGATCCATGCGTTTATCGTTCTGGGGGAACGGCGCGGTTTCCGTTTTACTCCGGAAGAATTGATGGAATATATCTTTTCCCGCGGGACCCCGGAATCATGATTTTTTTTCAGATAAATCCGCTCCGGGGAAATTTTATTCTATTGACTTTTTCTTTTGCGGAGTTATTTTACCGGAATAACAGAAAGGATTGAAAATGAAATTTTGGCTGATGCTGTTTTTGAGTTCCGTAATTGGTCTCGGCTTTGTCATACCGCTTGCGGCAGCGGATGAAGTGCCGCTGAAAATAGCCGTGATCGACATGAACCGGGTCTTTCAGGAATATAACAAGACCCGGGTCAATGAGGCGAAATTGAAGAAACAGGCGGAAGTGTTCAGGGAATATTCCGAACAGTTGGCGCAGAGTCTGGTAAAACTGCGGCAGGAATTCATCAAACTCCGGGACGATTCGCAGAATATGGTCTATACGGCTGCCGAACGGGAAAACCGGCGGATGAATGCGCAGGACAAGTACCGCCAGGTCGCCGCCAAGGAACAGGAGATCCGCGAATACAACCGCGAAAAACAGATGCAGCTGAGGGATGAATACGAAAAACTGCGCAGCAGCATCCTGGCGGATATTTCCGCAGTAGTCTCGGCCAAATGTCTGGCAGAAGGATATGGATTGGTGCTGGACAAATCCGGCCGCACGCTCAACAACATCCCGCAGGTGGTATATTCGTCCAAGATGCTGGACATTACCGATGCGGTGATCAAAACCTTGAATCTGGGACAGAACAAGCCGGAGTTTCAGCCGGTGGTCAAACCGAAAGGAAAAAAATAAAAATGAATAAGCAGGTCACAGCCGCGGAACTGGCGGAACTGATCGGGGGGACCGTGGAGGGTGAATCCACGCGTACGGCAAGCGGGGTGAATTCCCTGAAACTCGCGCAGGAAAGTGAAGTATCATTCCTTTCCAACATCAAATACAAAAGCCAGCTTGAAAATACGCATGCGGGCATTGTCCTGGTGGCGCAGGATCTGCCGATGGCTCCGAAAGAACAGCAGACCTTTGTCCGCTGCGCGAATCCGGACAAGGCGTTCACCAAAGTCTGTGGACTGTTTGCGCCCGAGCCGCAGAAATTCGAGCCGGGGATCCATCCGTCCGCGGTGGTCCATCCGAGCGCCCAATTGGCGGAAGGGGTCTATGTGGGCCCGACCGCGGTGATCGAACAGGGGGCGGTGATCGGGAAAAATACCGTGATCGGCGCCGGTGTGTATGTTGGCGAATTTACCCGGATCGGTGAAAACTGCATGATTTATCCGAATGTTTCGATCCTGCGGCATTGCCAGCTCGGCAACAAGATCATCATCCATTCCGGTGCCACGATCGGAGCGGACGGTTTCGGTTACACGCCGACTTTCACCGGACTGGTCAAGGTCCCGCAGAACGGGATCGTGCAGATCGATGACAATGTGGAGATCGGAGCCAATTCCACGGTCGACCGGGCCCGTTTCGGGAAAACCTGGATCAAGAAGGGGGTCAAGATCGACAATCTGGTGCAGGTGGCGCACAATGTGATCGTGGGAGAATCGTCCGCGCTGATCGCGCAGAGCGGTATTGCCGGAAGTGCGGAACTGGGACGGGGCGTGATCATCGCCGCCCAGGCGGGCGTCAATGGGCACATTACGCTGGGAGACGGTTCGAAAGTGGCGGGCTGTTCCGCAGCGGAACGCAGTCTGCCGCCGGGTGCCGCGGCATTCGGGACGCCGGGAGAAAGCCAGGAAGAATGGGTGGACCGTCACATGCTGCCCCGCAAGGTGCGCAAACTGACTGCCCGGATCGAAAAACTGGAAGCCCTGCTGGCCGAACTGCAGAAAAAAGCAGAATAAAACATGTCAGAATTTGTGAATACCCGGAATTATCCTGCCGCAATGACCATTGCCGGCAGCGACAGCGGGGGGGGCGCGGGGATCCAGGCGGATCTGCGGACTTTCAGTTATTTCCGGGTTTTTGGAACTTCCGCCATAACAGCGGTCACTTTTCAGAATCCGCTGGAAGTCAGCGGGATCGAACCGGTTTCTCCGGAGGGAGTGAAAGCGCAGATCGAAACCGTCCGCCGTGCCGTCGACCTGGCGGCGGTCAAAACCGGAATGCTGTTTTCCTGTGAGATCATCGAAACCGTTTCCGCCGAATTGAAGGATCTCAGAGGTCCGTTGGTGGTGGACCCGGTCATGATTTCGACCAGCGGACGGAAACTGCTGCAGGATAATGCGGTCGATGCGATACGGGACCATCTGCTGCCGCTTGCTTCATGGATCACCCCGAATCTTCCGGAAGCGGAGGTGTTGACCGGACACCGGATCCGGAACAGTGCCGAAGCATTTGACGCCGCGCGTGAATGTGCGGAAAAATGGGGATGTTCCGTGGTGGTCAAGGGGGGACACGGGGAGGGGCCGGAGGCGGCGGACATTGTGATCCATCAGGGGCAGGGGCTGCTGCTTTCCGCTCCGCGGGTCCCGGTGACGGGCAATTCCGATCACGGGACCGGTTGCACATTCAGTGCAGCGCTGACTGCCCAACTGGCTTATGGAATGGATTGGAAAGGAGCGCTGATCCGGGCGAAAGCTTTTGTGCTGGCTTCGCTGAGTGATCCGGTCCGCCTTTCCGGACAAGCTTGCGGCATGTTCCCGCCGGAAGAGGAACTGGATTGTTTCTGCCGGCGGATCGTCTGCCGGGAGTTATGAGGGAACGGGGAAGAAAACGAACATGCTGACAGGATGGAAAAAAATATTGACGGGCAGGCCGTTGTATTCCATTTTTATTCCCGCATTGCTGTGGGGAGATTCGCTGGACGCTTCGGCGGCGGAGACCCGCCGGGTCTACCGGCCGACTGCGGCCCAGCTCCGGCTGGAAAAGCAGAACCGGGAACAGGCGAACCGGATCCTTGCTATCCGGAAACAGCAGGCGCAGAAAGCGTCCCCGGCCGGAAAGGCGTCCGGGAAGGGGACCGTGCGAAAGGCGGCCGCCCCTGGAAAGACTCCTGTTGCTGCAGGTCCGAACCAGACAATTGCGGCAGCGGCTCCGCGCATACGGTATATTTGGTATCAGTCCAGTCGTTTTCTGCTGGTGCAGGATATTGCCCGTTACTACGGAATGAAAATCTACTATCTGAAAAACGGCGTGTCGCTGAAAAGTGCGAGGGATACGGTTTTTCTGCAGTATAACAAACGGCTGGCATACATCAATCAGGTCGCGGTTTATCTGACTCATGCCCCGGTGCTGCGCGGTGTACTGGTGTATCTGGATGAAAAGGATTTCCAACTGGCAGTGGATCCGGTCATACGGAATGCTCCGCTGTGGAAGCACCGGGTAAAAACGATCCTGATCGATCCGGGACACGGCGGAAAAGATCAAGGTGCGCCGGGTGTGAAGGGCGTGCTGGAAAAGAACGTTACCTTGTCTATCGCGCACAAGCTGGCCATGAAACTGCAGCAGCGTGGATACCGTGTGTTCATGACCCGGATCACGGATCGGCAGCTGACGCTCCAGCAGCGGGTGGACATGTGCGGGAAACTGAAGCCGGATCTGTTTGTCTCCGTGCATTGCAATGCCGTGGGAAAACCGGCGATCCAGGGGATCGAAACGTATGCCGCGACGCCGCAGGGAGCCGCGTCCACCAGCGACAAAAAGGCCGTGAACATTTCCAGTGCCGGAAATTCCTTCAACCGGAACAATTATCGTCTGGCGTATGAAGTCCAGAAAAATCTGCTGTCGGTCACCCGGGCCGAGGATCGGGGCGTACGCCATGCCAGGTTCTTTGTGATCCGTCATGCGATATGTCCGGCCATCCTGATCGAAACCGGGTTCCTGACCCATGCGAAGGAAAGCACGCTGCTGAATTCGCCGGGATATCAGGACAAAGTGGCGAACGGGATCCTGAACGGGATCGTTGCCTATGAAAAAGCCGCCGGACTGCCGGTGAAAGCCGTTCCGATGAAGAAAAAGGTTCCTGCGGAGACCCCGAAAAAATAAACTGTCCGAGTCAGTTTTTCCGGAGTGAGAGCATGCGGACCGCGGCACAGGCGGCGCCGAATCCATTATCGATGTTTACCACTGTCACGCCGGAGGCACAGCTGTTAAGCATCGCCAGCAGGGCCGTGATGCCGTGCAGCGACGCACCGTAGCCGACACTGGTCGGGACCGCGATCACCGGACACTCCACCAGTCCGGCGGTCACGCTCGGTAGTGCGCCTTCCATGCCCGCCACGGCAATGATGATGTCCGCTTTGCGCAGACGTTCCATCTTGGAGAGCAGCCGGTGAAGTCCGGCCACGCCGCAGTCCGGGAGCAGGAAATTATCCACTCCGCATACAGTCAGGGTATTCACCGCTTCCTTTGCGATCGGGAGATCGGAAGTCCCCGCGCAGATCACCGCGACTTTGCCGGGACGTTTCAGTTTTTTCCGTTCGGAAATGGTGAGCGTATGGGCCGATCCGTCGTAAACGGCTTCCGGCAGTTTTTTCAGCACCTGTTCTGCAGCTTCCGGAACGACGCGGGTGGCCAGTGCGGGTTTCCCGTGTGCGGCAAGTTCCGACATGATCGCGGCGATTTGTCCGGGCGTTTTGGAGGCCCCGTAAATAAATTCCGCAAATCCGCAGCGCTGGTCGCGGTCGAAATCCAGCTCCGCAAAAGTGGAAAGGTCTGTTTTTTTCATTCCGGCTCCCATCTGATGTGATTTTGAGACAATGTACTGCGTAAAAATGAAAAATCAAGGGTGATTTTCACTTGTTTTTGGAATGAAACGGGATTATAGTGTGTCATTGGAGAATTCGGAATGGAAAAAACGGAAAAGGAAAAGCATTTCACGCTGGTTTTATGGGGGATCGTGCTGGCGGCCCTGCTGGTGCGGCTTCTCTGCGCGCTGCCCGCGCTGCGGGAAGGGCATGACTGTCTGGTCCGCGTGGATTCCGGCACCTACATCCAGCCGGCAATGGCCCTGCTTCATGACGGCCGTTACTGGACCGGACCCGGTTCGGGCATACCGATGACCACGCGGCCTCCGGGGTGTGCGTTGATCCTGGCCGGAATTTTTGCGCTGTTCGGACGGAATTACGCGGCGGCTGCACTGCTGAATTGTATGGCCTCAGCCCTGACCTGTTATCCGGCCGGTTTGTGTGGGCGTCTGCTTGGCGGTCGACGGGCCGGGTACTGGGCGGCTGGACTGTTCGCGCTGAACCTGACATCGCTGGCGCAGGCGCCGCTGCTGCTGGCGGATTCGGTGCTGGGATTGTGCTGCGCGTGGGCGGTTTATTTTGTGCTGAAATGTTATCGGGGACGCAGTCTGCTGCCTTTCGGTCTGTCGTGTATGCTGCTGGCGTTCGGTTCGTGGTTCAAGCCGGTGAATGTGCCGGTCCTGATCGGCGGCATGCCGCTGCTGGCACTGCTGTTCTTCGGATTCCGGAGAAAAACTCTTTCTGCGCTGGGGATGACGCTGGCTGCGTATCTGCTGCTGGTCTTCCCGCTGATGCTGCGGAACTACCGCTGCGGCGGGGATTTCGACATGGACAGCAACCGGGGCGAAATGCTGTATCACAGCGGTTCGGCGATCCTTGGAGCCGTCACGGGGGAAGATACGGGCATGATACGGAATCGGCTGGCGCAGGAAACTCGTTCCTATCTGGATGCGCATCCGGAACTTTATCCCGATATCCGTTCCCGGAATGTCTATTGCCACCAAAAATATCTTGAACTGATCCGGAAATATCCGGGCGCATTCCTGCGGACCCATCTGCCGCAGTGGACCATGCTGCTGCCCGATCTGCCGACCTTTCTGGAAAACAACCGTCTGACCGCGACCGGACGCGGGACCCTGGATGTCATGCGCAAAGATGGCGTTTACGCGGCGCTGAAACATTATCTGGACGGGCGGTTCTGGCTGCTGGTTCCGGTGCTGCCGTTCCTGCTGATCACTGGTCTTTTGTATTTGGGGGCAGGGATGCTTCTGCTGATCTGGCTCTGTCACTGGAAGACCAAGTGGCGGCTGCTGATCCTGTTCGGGATTTTCGGCTTCTTCTATCTTTTCGCGGGCGGGCCGGTGGTGATGCCGCGTTATCAGATCCCCGCCTTGCCGCTCCTGTGTGCGATGGCCGGCAGCTGGTTCGTCCTGATGCTGAAGAAATCGCCCGCGCGGAAATGAATTTCCCGCGTCGGGCATTCAAATTCAATAAAAATCAGGCATCAGATCATTTTCGCCTGCGGCGCTCCAAATCTCGCGAAGGGTTTTTCTTTCATTACCGATTTTTGTTTCTAGAATTTCTTCAATATCATCGGGCAGATCGATTCGATGTTTTTGCCCTTTTCTGTCAACAAAACTTATATTGGCTCCCGAGACGACCTGATAGGTGATTCCTTCATATTGGAATTCCACGCAGTTGAATCCTTCCGGAGATTTGACATACTCATAAAAACGATCAAGAAAAGTTTTCATTGTCAGTTCCTTTGATTTGAATTATGAATTATAATTTTCAGTTCACCATTTGCTGGTGCTCTTCCAGGTTTCCTCTTTCCATTGACCCAGTCATGAACATGAGGATCGCCTTGTCCATGGTCATGTCCCTACCCGTTTTATTCTCCCAGTTGAAACACGAAGCACCATCCTTCATTTTCCGGCAGTAAAATATACCCGGTTTCGGGGAAAGCCAAATTCAGTTCAGAGACTTTTTATCTCAAGTTTTTTTCTGGACCGGATCGGGCAGCGGTTTGAGTTCCGGACAGCCGATCATGACGGATTCCCGCGGGATCCCGTGAGCCAACCGGAACTGAACGGTGTCAGCTTTGATAAAATCGCCGTGCCCCGGCCAATTCCCGGCGGACCTCTGAAATGTGATGAAAACGGGAACGGGCCTCTCGTTCACAGCAGCACAGCGCGATCTCGTTCAGCGGAAAGAAATCCGCGAAATCACAATTATGCGGAATATCCGGAAAATGCTCGGGCGGTTCGTGTGTGCACATCAGATAGATCAATTTCCCCAGTGCATAAATGTCGCATTCCATTCCCGTGGCTTTCCATGGCGGACGGAATCCAGCCGTTCCTCCACGGGGCAGCGAATCCATTTTCGAAACCAGTCCCGGATCGGCGATCTTCAAGATCCCGTTTACAAACAGGATATTTCCCGGATGCAGATCTCCGTGGACCATATTCCGGTTGTGCAGCTGCTCCACTCCGGACGCGATCGCTTCCAGGTCGTTCACGATGTCCGGCCAATTGTTTTTCCGGTATCGAAGCCGTTTTGCCAGGGTGTCCGGCTCATATTCGGGACTGTGCAGAAAATTATCCGCCGGTTCCATGATGCAATACAGATAATCGGCGGTCTCGCCGCTGTCCAGGATCTTCAGCAGATGCCTGTGATCTCCGGCAGCCCGATATAAGGATAGCGCTTCCCGTTCCATCTCCAGCAAATTGCGGTCCCGTTTCCTGCTGACCAGTCTTACTGCGCGCCGGCGGCCGGATGGATCCGATCCGAGCCAGATCTCGCTGCTTCCGCCCCGTCCGCAGCAGCTGTCCAGGGTAAATCCGGGAATATGCGGGGCCGGTCTCCGATTGATTCCATGATTCATTTTTCCTGTTTCCTCCCGGATTTACAATATAGCAGGAGAAATGTAAAAATCAAGAAAAACAAATAAAAAATAATCAATTTATTTACATATTATAAATATTATGCTAAATAAAATAATCATTTTTTTGTGGCTGAAAATACAGACTCCGCTCCATAGTTCGGTATTGCACATGAAGACTGTCCGGTTCGCCGGGATCAGTTCCTTGCCGGACGACGATCCAGCGTCCGGAACGCTTCCCGGCATAAAAAAACACCCGCGGACGGATCGAACCTTCGCGGGTGTTTTGGCCGGAATGAAAAGTTATCTGCCGGGATATCCGATCGGCTGGGAATACATGATCTGCTGTCCGGCGGGCAGGTTCATCGCCTTGGCCAGCGCAGCCCGGTCCACCATGGCGCAGACCACGGTCGCCAGACCTTCGGAAGCGGCATAAAGATAGACGTTCTGCGAGGCGTAACCGGCATGGTTGGCCGCGTAGTTCTGCTGCTGGGCAGGAGTGTTGCCTACTTTCGCGGGTTCCGCCACGTAGATCAGCACCAGCGGGGCCTTCGCATGGAATTTCTGGCCGCCGCAGAGCGCGCGGATGTCTTTCGATCCCAGTTTTTTGAGCGTATTGGTCTTGGGCTGATACAGCCACAGACCGTCCGCGGTCGCCGCATAGATCATCTGGTTCTGGGCGTTGCGGGCGGTGGGGACGGTTTTTCGTCCGTCCTTCCGGGTGATGCCATCGGCCGCATAGAAGATATTGGCGAGGATTTGCGGCGGGAGTTTTTTGGCGGGATCGAAGCTGCGGGAGGATTTCCGGAGCGCCATGCACTGCATCAGCGGCTTGCCGCCTTTGGTATCGGGCGCGGGCAGTTTCAGGTCCTGTGCACTGAGTGCGAGTGTTCCGCAGGCTGCGATCACGGCGACGGTCAAGAGAGTTTTCATCATTTCACCTTCTGTTGAGTTGTTTTTTGATCCGGACCTGACCGGGAAGAGCCGGCGGTCCGGTAATTAATATACTTGTATTATTCAGAAATGCAAGCGCGGCATTTCCGGTCCGCTGAAAAATCCGTCTGGAATCTCCAGCCATGAGCCGCCGGAACTTCTGTTCCGGATGACAACCGATGCTCAACGAACGTTCAGGACTTGTTCCGCCTTTTTCCCGGAAGCCAGGTCGGACACGATGACTTTCCAGGCACCGGACGGAGCGTTGAGCGGGATGGAAATATTCCGCTGGCAATTTCCGCCTTCCAGCGCAGCGTAAGTGGAGTCGTCGGTCAGTTTTCCGGCGGAATCCCGCACGTCGATCCGGATCGGGTGGATGCTCCGGACGATTTCGCCGGAAGCAAATTCCATTTTGACATTCAGCGGAACTGTTTCCCCTTTTTTCGCGGACGGAGCCAGGGTCAGCCGGACCGCACCGATCCGTTCAGGCAGCAGCAGAAAGAGCCGTCCAATGTGTTTTGCATCGTAAGCGGCCTGGATGACCGTTTTCCCGTCTTTTACCTCAAACGGAATCTCGCTGCGGGCCGCCAGATCATAAATCACTTTGACATTGTCGCGATTGATCGTGATCGTTCCGGCATTGGGCACGCTTTTTTCCATCATTTTCCGGTAAACGCCGCAGTAATCGCCGAAAGTGCGCTTGTCGTTGACCGTAAAGAGATAATCGGTGTTGCCGGAACTGCGGACCCAGGTGACCAGATCGGGATCGGAGGTGCGGACATATGGTTCATAGTATGGCGCCAGACGGTCGCGCAGGCCCACGCCGATTTTCTGGAGCGCGGCCTTGTCCTTGACCGGATCATCCGTCCGGGTGTAGTCTTCCAGCGTCAGGTCCGGAGTGATGCCGGGAACGAGGAAACGGTCGCCGACGATGATCCCGCCTTTGCGCTGAAATTCCGTGATCGCCTTGCAGACCTTTTCCGTCAGCACGTCGCAGGCTGGCAGGACCAGGACCTTGATCCCGCGGAGACCGTCGCGCAGGATGGTTTCATCATAGACCACGGAGGGAGCCAGATTGCCCCACAGCATGGCCAGATGCACCTGAAACGGCCAGCCGTTGCTGCCCCACGTGGCACGCTGGGCGAACACGGACGAGGCGAAACTTTCCAGAATGGCGAATTCGCTTTTCCGTTCGGGAAGACGTTTCAGGACCGGTCCGAAAGGCCGGACCACGTTCAACAGAATGCTTTTGAGTGAATCGGCGGTTTCCAGATTGGTCAGCTGATAACTGGTGTAATTGCGTTTGGTGTTCGGCAGCAGCGATTCGATCCCGTGGAACATGATGCCCTGGACCTTGCGGGAGATCTGGGTCCAGACGGCGATCGACATGGCATCGGGAGGGATGGAAACATAGGAGGCTTTCGGGTATTTTTTTACCCATTCCGGCTCCCGGGCGACTTTCATTCCGGAGGGAGCGATGGCGCTGCGGTAAACGATGATCTGGGTCATGTTCATGATCTGCTGTTCCGGATCGCCTTTGCCCATAGCCTGCAATTCCGCGGTGACGGCGCCGATGTTGATCGGGTCCGGCGTGGCGTAAACCCAATGGCTGATGCAGTCGACCTTGCCGCCGCTGCCCCAGACCGGAGGCACGCGGACCGCGGGATCGTAAAAGGTCCAGACCGGACGCTTCATCCCATCGCGGAATCCGTGCGCCATGGCGGAATTCAAGGTGTTCCAGCCGTCGCCGTCTTTCCAGAACCACTTGTAGAAAGTCAGGATCGGATCGTTGTCCGGGACTACGCGCGAAAGCGGAAATTTGCGGATGGAACTGTAATGGACGCCGTTCTTTTCCTCCACTTCCGGCGGGATCGGATATCCGGCGGATTTCTGGAAGGCCGCTTTGCTGTATGGATCGAAGGAAAGCAGGGTGGAATCGCGTAATTCGGAATTGATGAGCGCGCCTTCGATCGCGGGATATTCCCGGAGGACCGAACCTCTTGCTTCGGCCATGGACTGTCCGCGGTGCTGAATGTCGGGATCCGCCGCGTTCAAGGATTTTTTCGGATACGGTTTCCCGTTGCGCATCTGCCGCAGGGAAGTCGGTTTCTGCTTGAGAAGTGTGCGTGCCGTCGCTTCGGAATCCAGTCCGCGGAACCCGTCATACAGCATTCCGTCGAGATAAGGGCTCGATTCGAAGCTGCGGGGAGTTTTCCAGTAAGCGGAAACCCCGTGCGTATAACCGATTTTCTGGATGTCCCGGTGATGGAACGAACCGTATCCCCAGCTGATGACCGGCATCTGATCCGGCAGCAGCGGAGCGATCATGATCTCCGTCTTCAGTTTCCCGGGGCTTTTCAGCCCTTTGCCGCTGAGGGTCAGTTCGACCGGATATCTGCCGACGGTCAGGCGGGTTTCCACCGGGATCTGTATCTCGGTTTTTGTACCGCCCGCCAGCGGTGCGACTTTTATGGTTTCGATCGGACGGTCCGCCAGTTTTCCGGTCATTTCCAATGCGGGCAGGGCATCTTTCCCTTTGGCCTGGACAACCACTTTCAGGACGGCGTCTTCTTCATTGCGGACAAAGGCCTTTCTGCCGATAATTTTCATGTCCGCATCGGCGGCCGCAGCCATCCCTGCCAGAAGAAACAATGCCGCGCTTCCGGAATAAATTGATTTGAACATTTGCTTCTCCATTATTTTACCAGGTTGATGACGACCGGTTTCCAGATGCCTCCGGCGGCCGCCGTGTCTTCCACCCGGACCGCAAGGACATTTTCGCCGTCCCATTTGATCTCATCGGTGATATTCAGATCGAACGGGCGGTCCCAGCCCGCGGTGCCGATGTCGTGCTGGCCGACGAATTTGCCGTTGAGCCAGACCCATGCCGTTTCATCGACCGCGCCGAAATGGATCTCGACCGCGGCGCATTTGCTTTTCGGCGGCATCTTGAATTTGATCCGGTACCAGGCGATCCCGTCATAGCCGTGATAGCCCTGGTTTTCCCAGATACCGATTTTCAGCTGTTTCCATTTCGAATCGTTGAAATCCGGCTTGAACCAGCCTTTGTGGTGGCCGTTTTCCATCGCGTCGGTACGGAAACGCCAGCCTTCCTGCGGCAACGGGATGGTTTTGACCGTCACGACTTCATGATCGTGAGTCGGATCATCCCGCAGCAGACGGCTGGCCCGGTAGTAGGGGAAATCCACGATCCGGTTGGCGCTGCGGCGGACGCTCAGCACTTTGCTTTTCTGCGCCAGAGCCGTCAGCAGTGCGCGTGATTTTTCCTTGTCCGGGAAATTTTTTGCGCAGCCGAGCAGGATGAGCGCGGCCTGCGGATCGGTTTCCCCGACCGCGGCTTTCAGCTGAGGATAGGAGTTCACACCCCGTCTCTGGAAGATTTCGTAAATGGCGCGGCACCGGATCACTGGATCGGCGTCATTCAGTGCGGAATTCAGGATCTCGTCCGCACGGTTGCTTGCCAGCAGGTTCCGGAAGGCGGTCCGGCGCAAAACCTGATCCGCTTTCCCGTCCTGAAAAACTTTCATGCTCCGCTCCGGGGAACGGCTCATTTCCGTGCGGAACTCCTGTCCGGCGGGTTCACTTGCCAGCAGGCTTCCTGCTGCGATCCAAGGGAAAAACAGCCATTTCATAAAAGGTGTTCTCATTTTGTTTCCGCGGCCGGCAGTGCGGTCAGTTTGACTTCCAGGATCTGCCCGTCGAAACGCTGATGCATGCTGCTGTAGCGGTCTCCGATGGTGACCGGATAGATCCCTTCCGTCAGCGGCCCTCCGTGTTTCAGGACGACTTCATTGATGGGTTTTCCGTTGAAGGAGAAGGTGACTTTTTTGACTCCGTCGTATTCGACCGCCAGCGTGAAGTCCTCATCTTCATTCAGTACTATTGGTTTGCTGAATGCGCCTTCCAGCACCTCGGTGAAACCGAACCGTCCGGCACAGCAGAATTTCCCGTCTTTCCGCCGGATCAACTGAAAAGCAAAACCCTTTTTGGAATCAGGATTCGTTTTGTGCTTGCCCCATGAAGCGTTCATGACGTAATTGTTGTCCCAAAGTGTCATTTCCGGCTTGCTGACCGTCTGTTCCCGCAGACGTGCTTTCACTTCCAGACGGAAACCGCCCTTCGGGGTCAGTTCCGGATATTTTTTCAACGTGATGATCCCTTCCGGTTTGTCCTTGTTGGACAGGCCGATGTCCAGATATTGTTTGCCCTCCGTTCCGGCGATCTTCGTATTGCCGCGGAACCGCGTTTTGAATTTCCCGTCCACACTGTCGATTTTTCCCTTTGAAAAGTCCCAGCGGGCGATTTCTTCTTGAGCGGAAACGATGCCGATCGCGGCCAGCAGACTGACTGTTACCAAAGTTTTGATCATGATGATACTCCTCTATGTTGAATTTTTTTTTTGTTGAGGCAAGCTTCCGCCGGAAATGTTCCGCAATTCCGGTATACTGACGGAAAGCCGCCAATCTTGTTTAATATAGCCTGAGCAATAAAAAATACAAGCAGAAAATCCCGCTTTCCCGGAAAAAGCGCCGGTCTCCGTGTATTATCGTCCGGCAAATCACAAAAATGAACCATATATAGCAAGAATGAAATGTTGAAAAAAATCATTTGACTTGTATATTCCGTATATGAAAATCCGGCCGGTCCGCGCCGGAAATGACAGAAACATTCAGGAGACGGGAAATGACTTACAAGGAAAGAATGAAATGGTTTCATGAGGCCAGATTCGGGATCTATATCCACTTCGGACTATACTCGCTGCTCGGACGCGGGGAATGGACCATGTATTCCGAACGGATCCCCGCAGAAGAATATGCGAAACTGGCGGACCAGTTCAACCCGGCTCCCGGCTGCGCTGAGGAATGGGCCCAGACCGCCAAACGTGCCGGTGCCAAATACATGGTGCTGACGACCAGGCACCATGAAGGGTTCTCCCTGTTCGATTCCAAATATTCCGATTTCACCAGCGCGAAACACGGATGCAAACGGGACATTGTCCGGGAATATGTGGAAGCCGCCCGCGCCGCGGGTCTGAAAGTCGGACTTTATTATTCCCTGCTGGACTGGCGCTATCCCGGATATTTCGAACCGGGAAAGTATCCAAAAAACCAAAAGGAACTGATTGAATACGTCCATAACCAGGTCCGCGAACTGATGACCAATTACGGGAAGATCGACATTCTGGAATATGACGGCGGCTGGATGGCGAACTATCCGAACGACAGCAAGGAGGAGCGGATCGATTTCTGGCGTGCCCGCGAACTGAACGCCATGGTGCGGAAACTCCAGCCGGAGATCATCATCAACAACCGTTCCGGACTGCAGGAAGACATCGACACGCCGGAACAGGTGGTGAAGGCCAGCGGCGCGGGCCGCGCCTGGGAAAGCTGCATGTGCATCGGCGATTCCTGCTGCTGGGGCTATACCCGTTTCAATCCGAACTGGAAGACTCCGGTGCAGCTGCTGCAGCATCTGATCTCCGCCGCGACGGGGGAGGGGAATTACCTGCTGAATATCGGACCGCAGCCGGACGGGAAGATCCGTATCGAAGAATTGGAAAGGCTCTCCGCGATGGGCGACTGGCTCCGGAACAACGGCGAAGCGATTTATGGATCGAAACGCTGCGAACTGGTCGGCGCTTCCACCCCGGGCACCGTGGATCTGAACCTTCAGGGACCGTGGGGACGCAAGAAAAATACCGGCTACTGGTTCTGCCTGCGCTGGCCCGGCACGCAGGCGACTGCCGCCCGCGTCGCCACGAAACCACTGAAAGTGACCATCCTCGGCAATGACAAGGTAGCCTATCCGTTTACTTGGGACGCCGTGTCGCAGCGGCTGATCGTCACCGGTTTGCCGGCCATTCCGCCCGATCCGAAGTGCACCGTGCTGAAAGTTCAATTCGAAAAAGAGCCGCAACGCGGCGAGGAAGCCGACAAATCCGTCTGGCTTGCCGGGAAAAAGAAAAAACGGAAAGCATGAACCCGTTCCGGCCGCCGGGTTTCCGCGAACTCAAACGGAGGAAACGGAATAGAACGGAGGAAACGGAGAACGCGGAAGACATGTTCCGGCCAGGGGCCCGGGTTTGCAGAGCATTTGAGCCCCAACGGAGCGACGGATCATAGCCCGGCGGTGGAATCCCCGAAGGGGATGCAGCCCCGGGAAATGGAGTTGTACACCGTTTGAGCCCCAACGGGGCGACGGCGGAAGACCGATCACCCTTTGTTCAGGGTATTGCAGAGGATGAACCGGACGATCTTCGCGGGATCGTCCAGTCCGTGCGGATGGTGTCCCCAGAAGGGACGTTTGATCACTTCTGCCTTTCCTCCGGCGGCGGTCCAGCGTTCCGCGAGCAGCAGACCGTTCTTTTCCGCATTTACGCTCGTATCTGCCATCCCGACGATCATCAGCAGCGGGATCCCGGCTTTGACCATCGGCAGATAATTGTTGACCGGCGCCAGCGGATGATCGAACAAACCCGCGGTATCATCCCCGAGACCGTAGGCCTGGCTGAATTGTACGGCGTCCGCACGACCGCTTTCGACCCGGTAGGAAAGAGTCGCGACCGGTGCATCGGCATAAATGCAGGCGACCGTTTCCGGGTATTTCACGGCATAACGGAACGAATACAAGCCGCCGAGGCTCATCCCGATCAGGGCCGCTTTTTTGGCGAAGCCGAGGTTCCGGACGAAATCATACATGGATTTCATGATCTCGACCGCCTCCGGATTGCCGCATTTGCCGAAGACGTCGATATGGACCATGTGATAGCCCATCTTCAGGAGTTCCCTGACGCCGTTCCGTTCGGGAAAGGCGGTCGGCCATTCCGGGAGCCAGAACCAGAGTTTATCCTCCAGCGGTTCCGGCGGCTCCACGATCTGTGCGACGCAGCCGTTCAATGGGAACTTGTGACGGAGCCCTCCCTGCCAGGCGTCGCAGGAGATTTCGTTTTCCAATTTCAGTTTTGCTTCCACGGATCAGTCCTTTTTCTTCCCTGAGGCAGGATGATTGGTCACGCGGACATAATCCAAGGTGTAGGAATGTTCCTTGCCGTCGTGTTTGCCGATGTGGGTGTAAATTGCAAAATAAGTCAGCTTTACCGGTTCGAACGGAGGAAGTTTTTTGATCCCCCGCTGCTGGGCATTGAAACCGCTGCGCGCGACATCGAACGTGCGGATACTGAAAGTGGAATGGATTTCTTTGGCGCTGAACCGTATCCAGTCGGAATGGGTTTTGCCGTCCTTGCCGAGATAGCTCCAGGTCGCCATGTGGATCAGAGCAGGATCGGGACTTTTGAAACGGATTTCGATCGTCCGGCCTTTTTCCAGATCCGCGCCGTTCAATCCGGGCAGATTCAGATTCCCGTAGGATTTTTCTCCTTCCGGATACGTGATAAAGACCTGCAGTTCACCGTTTCGGCTGTCCATCCGGCAGAGTTTTTTGGTAATTGCCGGTTTTTTGCCCTTGACCGACACGAATCGGCTGAGGTAAGCTTTTCCGGGCGCGGAGAAATCTTCCAGCGCGGCATCCCCTTTGCCGACCAGGCGGATCGCCGGCAACCCCATCACGTTGTGGAAATTGCCGTAAACCGGGATCCAGCAGGACTGCTCATAGTTTTGTCCGACGCCGCTGCATTTGCTGCGGCAGATGTTCATCCGCAGGATCGGATTGATCGCTGCCGGGTCAATGCCGATCTCCTTCAGCGGGATCGCCATTTCCAGAGAGTAGAAATTTTTGCCGCGGAAAACCTTGATCTCCGCCGTCGTGTTCCAGGTGCGGTCTATCTTTCCGAACTTTTCGTAATCCAGGATCACACCGTTCTGGTTGACCGTGATATTGCGCAGCGCCTTGGCTGGCATGTCATCGGTCCGGAAGAAGAATTCCAGCGAATCGTCGTTGTAAACCGCAGTATCGCGGTCCTTGCACACCAGTTTCGCCGTGAGGATATCCGGGTCGAACGCATATACGCCGATATAAAATTTCCCGTCTTCGCGGAAACCCATTTTGAATTTGGTCTCATAGCGTGGGGGAAGCGGGGCGTTGGCCAGACGGAATTTGTATTCCGGCAGTCCTTTCCAGAACGGGTCGTCCAGTTTGCCGTCGATCACCGGCGGTTTCGCCTTGGAGATGGTC
>Ga0256405_10002263_pt1 | contig 45387 bp, 36 predicted proteins | sample RumenRJG_02DNA_FD_189096 | JGI IMG/M metagenome (GOLD analysis project Ga0256405, IMG submission 189096) | Bovine rumen microbial communities from Lethbridge, Alberta, Canada - RJG_02 | ecosystem: Host-associated > Mammals > Digestive system > Stomach > Rumen | place: Canada: Alberta... | reverse complement strand
TTTTGCTTGTCTTGATTTGCAGCACTAAGGTAAGTGAAAAATCTGACATGGCAAAATCCTGAGCAACTTTTTGTTGCTCAGGTACTTATAAAGAAAGTTAAACTAAAGTGCTGCGGAATTAAGGTTGTATATGCTTTCCGTAAGTTAGAGAAAAGTGAGGCAAGCACTGTTACAGATGTTGTATGTGTTACTGCTAATGAAGAGCATGAATATGTCGATTTAGGTCTACCATCCGGTACACTATGGGCCACTTGTAATGTAGGAGCCAACCATCCGGAAGAAAGGGGAGATCATTTTGCTTGGGGTGAGACGAATAGTTTTGAAAGCGGCAAGGGTTCATGCACTCAATCCACCTACAAATGGATCGAACATGAATGGCCTTATATCTGGCTAACCAAATATAATTCTTCTCCTAATTATGGAAATATTGTTGATGATAAGAATGTGTTGGATCTTGTCGACGATGCAGCTTACGTGAACTGGGGCAAGGATTGGTGTATGCCAAGTAAAGAACAATTTGAAGAACTATTAGACTCTAATTATACCATTATCACATCATATTCCCATCCTATTAATCAAGGGAAGGGATATATTAATGGGTGGTTGATAAAGAGCAAAATGAATGGCAATTCTATATTCCTGCCACCAGGTGGAACAATTAATAATATGACATTTTCATTAGATTTTACAGACCTTGGCTGGTTTTGGACAAATTATAGTCGTGTTCATTGGGACGCTGTGAGTGTACATATGCATAATTATTTTTTAGTACAACTTCCTTCTTTATTTATATCGTTTAATGGCAGGTGGGACTCAAACAGTGTCCGCCCTGTGCGTAGAAACTCAGGAAGGTAAAAAGAGGTCAAAGCGGGACTCTAAAATGATTCGTCCTAATGATATTCACCAGTTCCCCGTTCATCGGGATATATTATCCCGATGTCAGTAATGGCGGATATGCTATCCGCATGTAACTTAAATAATGAAAATATGTATAATGCGTGAATAACGGCAATAAACATGGAGCAGCGAACGGTTACTATAAGGAACTTTTTGCGGATCACAAAAATAGTGCAAGTGAGTGCAATGAAAGTTCACTTTCAAATTGCCGAACGCAGCCTATTTTATCTAAATCCTGATATTCATTTTCGGCGGATGGCATATCCGCCGGAACGGGGTAAACTATCCGCTACAACTCCCGAAGAATTGGGAAAAATGAGTTTGCCTTCATAATTTGTATAAGGCATTGATAATCAATAGTTTGCATGTATGAAGGCAAAAATTTTGCCTTCATACGCCTTCATAATAATCAAAACAACATTTGATAATCAATTAAAATTTTATGAAAAATTGTATAAGTAAAATATGTCTACTATCCCGTTCATCGGGATATGTCATCCCGATGTCAGTAATGGCGGATATGCTATCCGCAACGATAAGGTTTAACGAAAGAAAGGGGAAATAATAAAAAGATGTTAAATAATGGGGATTCCCATGCAAGTATTTTTCTTTTTACAGTTATGTTTGTGATAGTCAATGGTAAAAAACCATGTCAACAATATTACATCAACAAAGAAAGGAGGAGAAGATGAAGATATTGCGGAAGATAAAACGGATCATTTCAGAACCGTCCCCGGCTGATCTATGATGGAACAGAATTTTATAACGACCCTGCAAGACAAGGATATTTACCTCAAGGAATTCAATATAAGGAATACGTAGTTCCCACTTATGGGATTAGAGGCCCTGGTCCACAAAGAATTGTAGTCGGAGCAGATGGTTCTTGGTATTATACTCCAGATCATTATGACACATTTATAAGATTTAAGCCATAGCTATGTTTTGTTATATAGATAGTTTTCCCAAGAAAAAAAATAACGCTAGATACGTTATTATTAATCATTCAATAAATTCTAAGAAAGAATTGTTTGAGCATTTTCGGGTATCTTTGGATATTCCTTATACTACCATGACAAATTTTGATGCTTTTCGTGATGTGATGGCAGAGTTAGAATGGATATCAGAGGATGAAATAATAATATATCATGATTCTTTACCCGCATTAGATGAGAAAGACTTGGTGTGTTATATCGATTATTTAAATATCATTGATGTGGAATGGGAGAAATACGAGGAGCGAGCAGATGTAGTCAGAAAATATATGAATAAAAGTGGACAGACAATATCGTCAGATGCATGGATTAATAACAAACCTAAGATATTCAATGTCTTATTCAAGGTAGAAGATGAAATAAGAATAAAATCAATATTGAAGAATTATTCTAAAAACTACAGGGAATGTATTCGCTATGATGAAAGAGGCGTTGAATACTTAGCAGAGGATAGAAACGATAAACGAGGATTTCTTGATGTGTTAAGATATTATATGCGATTATTATGGAAGTGAATTACTTGAGGTTTTAGAATATCCGTTCATCGGGATATGTTATCCCGATGTTAGTAATGGCGGATGCGCCATCTGTAACGATAAGGTTTAACGAAAGAAAGGGAAATAATAAAAAGATGTTAAATAATGGGGATTCCCATGCAAGTATTTTTCTTTTTACAGTTATGTTTGTGATAGTCAATGGTAAAAAACCATGTCAACAATATTACATCAACAAAGAAAGGAGGAGAAGATGAAGATATTGCGGAAGATAAAACGGATCATTTCAGAACCGTCCCCGGCTGATCCTCTGATCCAGTGTTGCAATAAATTAAAATATTATTATTTGTTGTCAATTATTTTTTTATACTCATGCGATATTGGGCATATGCAAACATTTGAAGGTTATAATAGTACGTTAGTGAAGTTACATAATAGTGAAAGTACGACTCGTGTTAGTTGTATGTATTTTCATGGTTGCTATTATTTAAATTACAGTATTATGAAAGGAGAGTTTACAGTGAATTATGACTCTCTTAAATTACAGACAAATGATGATAACTTATTAATATATAAAAAGTTGCCTAACAAAGGTATTCATACGTATAAAATACGTAAGGAATGGGTTCTCTCTATTCGCTTAGGATTTAATCGAAAAGATACGTCCATTGGTGTAGCAGATCCCTTGGTATTGTCTATCCTGCCATCAGACTTTATCACATTTAATGGTAAACGAATAACCGATGATACATTGCGGGTAGAGCTAAAGCCTGGCTTAAAATTTTATTAGATCAAAGCGGGACTCTAAGTTTGTGCACTATATAGAATACGAGTGAAGAATTTGCTTAATCCTGGCTTAATCTGTTCATCGGGATATGTTATTCTGTTCATTGGGATATGTTATCATGAGCGGTAGAAAGATCTCTCCGTTCATCGGGATATGTTATCCCGATGTCAGTAATGGCGGATATGCTATCCGCATGTAACTTAAATAATGAAAATATGTATAATGCGTGAATAACGGCAATAAACATGGAGCAGCAAACGGTTACTATAAGGAACTTTTTGCGGATCACAAAAATAGTGCAAGTGAGTGCAATGAAAGTTCACTTTCAAATTGCCGAGCGCAGCCTATTTTATCTAAATCCTGATATTCATTTTCGGCGGATGGCATATCCGCCGGAACGGGGTAAACTATCCGCTACAACTCCCGAAGAATTGGGAAAAATGAGTTTGCCTTCATTATTTGTATAAGGCATTAATAATCAATAGTTTGCATGTATGAAGGCAAAAATTTTGCCTTCATACGCCTTCATAATAATCAAAACAACATTTTATAATCAATTAAAATTTTATGAAAAATTGTATAAGTAAAATATGTCTACTATCCCGTTCATCGGGATATGTCATCCCGATGTCAGTAATGGCGGATGCGCCATCTGTAACGATAAGGTTTAACGAAAGAAAGGGAAATAACGAAAAGATGTTAAATAATGGGATTTCCATGCAAGTATTTTTCTTTTTGCAGTTATATTTGTGATAGTCAATAGTAAAAACAATCTTAATAACATAATAACAACAAAGAAAGGAGGAGAAGATGAAGTTATTGCGGATGATAAAACGGATCATTTCAGAACCGTCCCCAAATGATCAAAATTCTCCAATCATAATTCTCTGGATAAAATAAATAATATTGTGTTATGAAAAGAATACTTACAACCTTTTTCTTATTAAGAATAAGTATCTGTATATTTTCTCAATCAATCTCAGTCAATGGTATAGTGGATTTTTACAAGAAAATAGATATTGACTGTTATAAGGAGAAGATATCAGAAGGCATGGCTCACTTTAACACATGGCTAAGGGATTCTCTCCCCACAAAAACAGAGATGCCATCTTGGTATACACCCACTGATATTAATCTGCAAAATAGGGAGGTCATTCCATTAGTTGCCCTCAACTTCTACAATATGAAGAACTTTGATGAAAAGGAGAGCATCTATAATCATATTATTATAGATAGCATGCTTTCTGTCATCTTAATCGTTCTTGATGAAGAACGAAAACCAATAGGCATAACTGATGTTGCTGGGGACCGTTACTCTTATATAGACTTCACCAACAAGAATGATGCTAATGCTTATCAACGATGGGATAAAAAAGTAAAGGAATTTTTACATGTCAGAAGGAAAGAGCAACCGGAAGCGTTAGTCTATTTATATAAACTAATTGGAGGACTCGGATATATAAAGAATAGAAAATTATATTTGATACCCCCTAGAAAAAAAAATCCTGAAGAATTAGAAGAATACATTAAAATGTGTTTACAAATAAGTAAGGAATTCGTAACTGGGTCAGATCGGATAATAATTCCAGAGACGATAAAGGATTTTTGGAGTCAGGATATTATACCCATTGAAGTAAGATTAACTGGCAACACTCCACCAGAAAAGATGAGAATATGCTTCTAGAATTACCCGTTCACCCGTTCATCGGGATATGTTATCCCGATGTCAATAATGGCGGATATGCTATCCGCAAGTAAACAGAATAGTAGAATCATATATAAAATCATCAAAGTAGGATGGATCCGAGATAATCTCCATAAACAATTACATCTCTAAAACTTGCCGATATCGGCAAAAATCATTATCTTTGCAGCATAATCAGTGATTTAGTTTGCCGATAAAGGAGATGGAATACATATCAGTCAGTCAGTTCGCAGAGAGATATGGCATATCAGAGCGCACCGCCCGAAACTATTGTGCTCATGGTAAAATAGAAGGAGCCTTCCTGACAGGGAAGACTTGGAACATTCCTATGGATGCCGTTTTGCCAATAAGGAAGCCCACCAAGCAGAAAAGTTCACCGTTATTAGAGGCATTAAGAGAACAGAAAGCCACTAATCTTAAGGGTGGTATCTACCATCGTACACAGATAGACCTGACCTATAATTCCAACCACATAGAAGGCAGTCGCCTAACACATGAGCAGACCCGTTTTATCTATGAGACGAACACCATCGGCATTTCTGATGCTGCAGTCAATGTGGATGATGTACTGGAAACCGTCAACCACTTCCGCTGTATCGACTACATCATTGACCATGCAGAAGAAAGAATCACTGAGGATTTCATTAAACAACTCCATTTGCTGTTGAAGACAGGTACATCAGATAGTCGAAAAGCGTGGTTTGCTGTTGGTGAGTATAAGCGCCTGCCCAACGAAGTGGGTGGTCTGGAGACATCCCTCCCGGAGCATGTACATAGAGACATGAAAAACCTACTGAAAGACTACCATGCGATAAAGACACATTCCATTGAGGATATCCTCGACTTCCATGTGCACTTTGAGGCTATCCACCCCTTCCAGGACGGCAATGGTCGTGTAGGAAGACTGCTGATGTTCAAGGAATGCCTGGCAAACCATCATGTGCCTTTCATCATTACTGACGAACTAAAGATGTTCTACTATCGTGGTCTTCATGAATGGGGACACACCAATGGTTACCTCATCGACACGTGCCTCACGGCTCAGGATAACTACAAGTCATTGTTGGATTATTTTAAAATCAAATATTAAGAACGATCTTACTCCCACAACTGCTTCATCACCGGCAGCGACTGCAGTTCTGGGAAGGAGGGTACATGAAGACGGTAATAGGTGATCAGCACGTCGATGATCCTGTTACGGTCTTCATGATTCATCTTAAAGAGGTGCATCGTATCGTAGTTCATACGCATCAGCAGTTGGATCTTCGAGGAGTCGTCGGCATTGAGGAAGTCGGTGTGCAGAGGCACCATACTGGAGAAACTCGCATTACGCATGTCGAAGTAATCCCCCTCATGATAATCATCCACATTGGGGAAGAAACCGATGAATCGTGACAGACGCATCATAAACACCAAGTGGAAGTTGGAGAAATGCTCCTCGCTGGCATCGAGCCACCGCATGCTGTTCTCGATATAGGCAAAGAGATTGGGGTTCTGCCGCTCATCGCGCGTACTATGATAGATAAACTCTGCCAGGAAGAGCGTCATCGACATCTTGCAAGGATCCACCGGGATGGAGAAATAAGGATAGGTGATGCGCACATCCCGCAGGTGCTGCAACGACTCCTTCTGACGAAAGTCGAGATCCACCTCCAACAGAGTCATCAACTGGAAATACTGTTTTTTCAGTTTTCCCTTGGCGGTCTTGGGGATGTTGATCACCACAGAGACACGTCCCTCGGCCTCTGTCAGCAGATCGATGATATACTTGTTCTCACTGTACTTGAGCGTTTTCAGTACGATGGCTTTCGTCTTCAGTAACATGGTGCGAAGATAACAAAAAAAGACGTACCAGGAAAAAATATCTAAAAAAATTTGTGTATTTGCATGAAAAGCAGTACCTTTGCACCGCAATTTTTGCACGATGGTCCCTTCGTCTATCGGTTAGGACGAGAGATTTTCATTCTCTAAAGAGGAGTTCGACTCTCCTAGGGACTACAAGAATCCGCCATCCGCGCAGCGATGCGCTAACCTTGATAAGCAAGGCGAAAAGATGCTGGAGGGTTTCATGAGCGGCTGATGCCGCTTTAATCCGCTTAGGGCATTAACAGTAAGACCCAGGAGCTTCATTTATTAACAATTAATTATTTTAAAAAAATGGCAAATCACAAATCATCTGAGAAAAGAATTCGTCAGACAAAGACAAGAACACTTCACAACAGATATTACGCAAAGACTATGCGTAATGCAGTTCGTAAGCTTCGCGCTTGCACCGATAAGGAAGAGGCTGTAAAGATGTACCCCGCAGTGCAGAAGATGCTGGATAAGTTGGCTAAGACCAATATCATCCACAAGAACAAGGCTGCCAACCTGAAGTCAAGCCTTTGCGCACACATTAAGAAACTGGGATAACAGCTCACTTTATTTATAGAATCCATTAAGACTGCTTCTGAGAAGGAGCAGCCTTTTTTGTTTCTATGATAACCAACGATCGTGCAATTATATATAAAAACAAGAGTGCGCCACTATGGCGCACTACAGTGCCCATACATCGCAATGCAGTGCGCTATACTGGCGCACTGCATTGCTAATGATTAGCACAACTGAATATCATTATACTTACCATGACGCAAAAGAGCGTTTTTATAAGCAAAAGACAGTTTTCGGTCTGAATATTTGGCTGTACGAAGAATAATATATACCTTTGCTTATTATATTGAATCAACTCATAATATTATTTAATAAGGACTTTCATCATGAAAAAACATCTGTTTACTACGTTTATCATAGCCACACTAATTACCGGATGCGCCCCTAAGGTGGTAACCGATATGTTGACCAACGAATGGCCGGCCACTTCTCCCGACTCCGTCTATCTCTTTAATACACATGATACACTCCCTGCTGGTTCACAGACCATCGGTAAAGTAAAAGTCGTTGACAACGGTTTTTCCGTAAAAGGCACCTTCGACAGAGTGTTGCAGCTGGCCATCAACGCCACGGCAGAGAAAGGAGGAAACGGATTGCAGATTACCGAGCATCGCTGGCCCGACCACCGCAGTACGATCCACCGTGTATGGGGCAACATACTAAGGGTCCCCGAGTCTGCCATGATCAAACAAGAAGAGCCAGAGAAGAAGGAATATTCCGTATTGGAAAACCTTCTCCCGCCCGATGAATACGAGGACTACATGAGATACCGAGAGGCGAAACAGCAATATGAATACGAAATGAAGGAATATGCCAAGCTGGTTCGTAAGGCAGAAGAGATACGAGAGCAGATGCCAAGAAACATCTTCCGCCTGAGTGTCGGTCCGACACTGATGACCTCCAAATACCAGGTGGACAACCACATCTACAAATCACGCGCTGGCATAGATATCCTTTTTGACTACGATCACATATGGAAGTCGGGCTTTGGCTTCGGCATTAACTATAAGCACAATTACACATCGTTTGACGAAGGTATCAAGACGCGTGTCGATTACATAGGACCGAGTTTTGTAATAGCGCCTCAGATTTCAAAGACCTGCCGCTATGACGTAGCCCTTGGCTTCGGTTATGGGCGATACAAGGAGTCGTATGGCGGACTGTCATATAGTGAAGGTCGCTTTGCCGCGATGATGCGCATAGGATTGGAATGGCGAATAGCCCGTCAGCTGGCTTTGGGTCCGCAGATAAACTTATTCACCATGACAATGAAAAAGCCCGAGGGACTGGAATTGGATAAGAATGATACTTACGGCATTCAGCATATGGGTCTGCAAGTAGGCTTGCGCTATTATTTTTGACGATTTTTAGCAACTACCATGCCCAGAAGGCTTAACATAAGTATATTGATCGGTGTGGTGTTTCTCTGCGCTTGCTCTCAAGAAGAGAAAATGCGGGCAGTCATGGAACAGATGTTGACGGAGGATCACGAGGAGGTGATTTTCCAATCGGACAGCATACCCCTACGACTCATCGATTACTTCACTCGGCATGGCAACACCAACGACCAGATGCGGGCATATTACCTATTAGGCCGTTCCTACGACTGCAATAACAACCCCTTACTCGCCCTCCGATTCTACCACGAGGCCATCATGAAAGCCGACACTACCACCACTGACATCGACTACACGACGCTCAGCCGTGCTTATGCCCACTCCTCAAAACTATTCATGAGAGGGTCTGACAATCGTCCCATGTTAGCCATCGAGGATGCGAGAAAAGCATTGCATTATGCCAATATGTCTGAGAATGAGCACATGATAAAAATCAGCCGATGTCTGCTCGGGCGGGCTTTTGCCACGAATGCAGAGTGGGATAGCATGCGAGTGTATAACCCGGAACTATATAAAAGCATGTTTCGATGGTGGGAAGGAAAGGATTCCGACTATGTGATGCATCACAAATCATTCCACTATTGGCCATCACAAGAAATCAACAGGCCAAAGATCGTTGTAGAGAACTATCAAATACCTCTTGACTCTCTACCTGAATACTACAAGGAACAAGGAGTGTCTCGGTTTGGAAGAAGGTTGGTTCATGCCATTGAAAAGCCGACAGACAGAGACAGCATCATGGGCCTCAGCAATATCTCCTCGTATGTAGATATGCAGCTGCAGTCGCAGGCAAGGATCAACAGAATGAATACCTGGCTCATTATTGCGTTGGCTATGTTGTTAATCTTATTGATCACCGGCTATATGTTCTACCGTTTAAGACGTGAGAAAGCCAAGGAGTCTATTAAAGAGCTCAACATGCTATACAGCCTTGACCTGGCCAGATATCAGGCTTTGCAATCTGAGATGAAATCTTTGATGCTCAGTTCAAAAGACAAAGATGAATTGATCAGAATGAAGCAACAGCAGATAAATGACATGCAACAACAGTTGACAAGTCTGCAAGAAGACAAACAACACCCTAATGCGTGGCATCTATCAGAAAAATTACTTGCCGACGGAGTATTAAGTAATCTCCACAAGAAAGCCTCCATCGGTAAAAAGGCAGACCCCAATGATTTAAAGGATTTGATGACTTTGGCACATCAGGAAGACTCCGCCTTTATGTCCGCATTATCTGCTCTTGACAGTACACTCGATATGGAGAATCTCTTTATCTGTATCCTTACCAGGTTCCGTTTCCTGCCATCCGAGTTGTCTATCCTGTTAGATAAGACACCACAAGTCATTACCAACCGCAAGAGTAGACTACTGAAACGATTGTTTAAAAAAGAGGGTGGTGCCAAACAATTCGACCACCAAATCCACATGTTAGGGCAACTTGTGTAAAAACGTGTAATATTCGTTCATTTACCTGATTTCCATTTGATTACGAATCAAATGAAGATATCCATGCAATCTGGTCATTTGCTTTAATTACTTTTTTGCTCTATATTTGCAAAAATCTTGCGAAGCTAATCCTTAATAATATTTATTTATTCTTAAGTTATCAGAAAATAATACAATCATTAAACGAATCAATTATGAAGAAATTATTAACCATTGTCATTTTAGTATTGGGTGTCACTTTTTTATCTTCTGCACATATTCCATATAATCATCATGCAGAAGCCAGTAACACAGGTTGTGAACATATCAATAATATCCAAGTTGATATTTTGGATAACCAGTTCAGATGTCTCATCTGTGATGGCATAACCACTCTTCCAGGTAGTATTATTACAGGTGATATCGTTTGGCCATGTGATCACTGTGGACAATGGCACTGGATTACTTTTAGTGGCGGACACGTAACAAGAATTGAAGTTGTATAACTCTATTGTATTCTAATATTACATCAATGAGGCATACGATATATTTTATAACTATATTGCTTAGTCTCTGCATCTCCGCAAGGGGACAAGGGAAGCAGGTAAAGGTGGCAGGAACAGTGACAGATGAAGAAGGAAAGGCATTGCCTGGCACACAGGTAGTGCTGGTGCAGATTGCTGACACCACGAAAAGATTTAGTGTAGCCGCAGCAGACAACGGTCTTTATAGTGTCGGACTCCCAACAGGGATATATCGTCTGCAAGCGACTTGTATCGGTTTCCGACTTTTTACCGCCGAGGTAGATGCTACACAAGACATGACAGTAGATATCCCCATGGTGCCAGACACCAAGCAATTAAACGAGGTGGTGGTGAGGGCTCGACGCATCCGTTATGACGCCGAGGGATACAGTGTTAACATAGGTCAGATACCCGCATTGCGTAAAGAACCGCTGGATGTCATCCTACAGTTTATGCCCGGGCTGATGGTCGTCAACGACCGTCTGACACTCTTCGGACGAAAAATTGTCAGCGAGGTATATGTCAACCGCCGCAAGATACGCCTGCAAGGCAGTCAGTTGCTCAGCTACCTCAACACCATACAAGGAGCTACAGTAAAAAACGTGAAGGTGATTATGTCACGGGGAGCTGAGGCAAGAGCGTCGGCTGCTAATACCGTTGCACTGAAGATTACCACGGAAAACTTGGCCGACGGTGGTATGCTCATGGTGGGCGCATCGCTGCTACCCATAGGCAGCTATCGCAGCTATAGGTTCCCCACCCTCCGATTCCAAAACAAGCAAGGACGGTGGTCGGTCTATGGCTCGCTAATTGACGGACTCAGTTACAATGACGGAGAGAGCGAGACAAGCACGATGTTCCTATCGTCGGGCACAACGCACCACACCACGATGGAGAGCGACTGCGAGAACATGAGCCTACACGGGAGATTTGGTATCGGCTACGATTTCTCCCCTAATGATCTCCTTACCATTGAAGCAGGTACAGACCTGTTTAAATCGGACGGCAAGACCAACATGCTGACGGAGTTCACAGACGCAGGAAATCGTGTTGAGACCATGGAGAATAAGAGCAAGGACAAGAGTACCGACAACAGTAACCAACTCTTTGCCGACTACACGCATGCCTGGAAGAAGGGTGAACTATCGGCAAGCATCGGCTATGCAGAGGGGCGCGACCGAAGGAACGCTCATCAATGGCGGTTGTCGGATGAACAGACATGGGACAGCCACAACTACTCAAAGCTCAGCAGGAAGGTGTTCTCCAGTAAGATCGACCTGACACAGAATATCGGCAACAACCAATCAATAAAGGCAGGTTTGGCCTACGACAGTTGGAACTACGACACCAACACCGACAACAGGCTCGTCATCGACGGTAGCGAGGTGGCATACGGCAACTATACCGACCTGTTCACCTACAAGGAGCGTATTGCAGCCATGTATGCCAGCTACGACTTTACCCTGAAGTCGTTCAGCGCCTCTCTCGGCCTTCGCTACGAGCATGAGACAGTAGAGCCCTCATCACAGCAATCACCGGAACATGACTACAAGAAGGAATACAACCGCCTATTCCCCAACATTCGACTGAGCTACACCATCGATGCCAAGCACGGTCACAATATGCGACTCTCTTTTTCAAGGGCTCTCGCCAATCCTGACAGAAATTCCCTTAACCCCTCCATTCGGTGGGATAACGAGTATAGCTATACCATGGGCAACCCCTTTCTGGCACCCACAGCCTATTATCAAGGGGATCTATCCCTGACATTCTTCAGCAGACTGATGATCAATGCCAACTACAGCAACCGGCACATCTACAGGGCATTCACCTATAAGATGGATGGCAGCGACATCATGTATAGCTCCACCGATGACTTGGGCAAGCAGCGCAGGCTACAGCTAAGCGCCTCATACGGCAAACCGATTACCAAGAAATGGATGATGAACGTGAACCTGACATCGTTCTTCACCCGTGAGAAACATCTGGAAGAGAAGATGAGCAGCACTGCTTTTATAGCCAGCATAAGGTCGAACAATACCCTGCCGAAAGGTTATCGCCTGAACACATCTATCGCATGGATGAGCAGTGAGGAAAGTCTGCAGATAAAAAGCGACAGCAAGATACAGTTCTCAACCAACCTCAGGAAACAGTTCCTCAAGAATCGTCTCGCCCTCACCCTCGGCTATGAATACTGGCCGATATCCGAGTCAACCCTGAAGACGACAGATATCATACAGCGCCGAACAAACGACTATAACCCACACCGCATACAGTTTAGTGCACAATACCAGCTGCGATGGGGAAGCCTCAGGGCGAAAGTGCGTCAGGCAAAGAGTACACAACTATGATAAGTAATATCGGATTATCCTTGTAGTGAAATCAAAAAGAGACCGCATGGTCTCTTTTTTTGACGATTTTTAGCAACTAAATACTTTGTATTTAACTCAAATTTTCGTAACTTTGGCTCCGCCGAAGTTACCACTTCTTGGATGTGCAAAGAAAAACAACTTTTCTTTTTGTATTTCGCTCGATTTTTAGTAACTTTGCTGCTCACAGCGAAGTTACTCCATCTCGGATATAAAAAAGAATTGATTCTTTTTGTATTTCACTCGATTTTTAGTAACTTTGCATCCTATTTGGAAGAAAATAATATATAAAAGATAAAATGGCAGAGATACAAGAAAACCAGAACAACTATTCGGCTCATAATATCCAGGTATTGGAAGGCCTGGAAGCAGTACGCAAACGTCCCGCAATGTATATCGGCGATATCAGTGAGAAGGGTTTGCATCACCTGGTGAATGAAACGGTGGACAACTCGATCGACGAGGCGATGGCTGGATATTGTTCTCATATCGAGGTAACGATCAACGAAGATAACAGTATAACCGTACAAGATAACGGCCGTGGTATCCCTGTGGATGAGCACGAGAAGATGCACAAGTCGGCCCTGGAAGTGGTTATGACCGTGCTCCATGCCGGTGGAAAGTTCGATAAGGGATCCTATAAGGTTTCCGGTGGTTTGCATGGCGTGGGTGTGAGTTGTGTAAACGCCCTGTCAAAGCACATGCTCTCACAGGTATTCCGCGATGGTAAGATCTACCAGCAGGAATATGAGAAGGGAAAGCCTCTATACCCCGTCAAGGTGGTGGGTGAGACAGATCTGAGAGGTACCCGTCAGCAGTTCTGGCCCGATCCAACCATCTTCACCACCACGGTATACAACTACGACACCATCGCTAAGCGCATGCGTGAGTTGGCATACCTGAATGCCGGCATCACCATCGTGCTTACCGACCTGCGCCCGGATGAGGAAGGCCATACCAAGCAGGAGACTTTCCACGCCAAGGACGGACTGAAGGAGTTTGTGAAGTATATCGACCGTCACCGCACCCATCTGTTCGACGACGTGATCTACCTGAAGACCGAAAAGCAGGGCATCCCCATCGAGGTGGCTATCATGTACAATACCGACTATTCGGAGAATATCCACTCTTATGTGAATAATATCAATACCATCGAGGGTGGTACCCACCTGACCGGTTTCCGTATGGCCCTGACACGTACGCTGAAGGCTTATGCCGATGCCGACCCTGTCATCTCCAAGAATATAGAGAAAGCAAAGATAGAGATTACGGGTGAAGACTTCCGTGAAGGACTCACCTCTGTGATCAGCATCAAGGTGGCAGAGCCCCAGTTTGAGGGACAGACCAAGACGAAGTTGGGTAACAGTGAGGTGACCGGTGCCGTACAGCAAGCTGTCGGCGAGGCGCTGAACTACTACCTGGAGGAGCACCCCAAAGAGGCTAAGATGATCTGCGAGAAGGTAGTATTGGCAGCTACTGCACGTATCGCCGCCCGCAAGGCCCGTGAGAGTGTTCAGCGAAAGAACCCGATGAGTGGTGGTGGTCTGCCCGGTAAGTTGGCCGACTGTTCTAACAGAGATCCTAAGGAGTGTGAGATCTTCCTCGTGGAGGGAGACTCCGCAGGTGGTTCTGCCAAGCAGGGTCGTGACCGTTATACACAGGCTATCCTGCCTCTGCGCGGTAAGATCCTGAATGTAGAGAAGGTGCAGTGGCATCGTGTCTTCGAGGCCGAGTCGGTGATGAACATCATCCAGAGTATCGGTGTGCGCTTCGGTGTTGACGGTGAGGGCGACAAGGAAGCCAATATCGAGAAGTTGCGTTACGACAAGATTATCATCATGACCGATGCCGATGTCGATGGTTCACACATCGACACCCTGATCATGACGCTCTTCTACCGCTTCATGCCGAAAGTAATCCAGGAGGGACACCTCTATATCGCCACCCCGCCACTCTATAAGTGCACCTATAAGAAGGTGAGCGAATATTGCTATACCGAGCAGCAGCGTCAGGCATTCATCGACAAATATGTCAATGGCAACGACGATGACAAGGCCCTGCATACACAGCGCTACAAAGGTTTGGGTGAGATGAACGCCGACCAGTTGTGGGAGACGACCATGGATCCGAAGACCCGTCTGCTCAAACAAGTGACGATCGAGAATGCTGCCGAGGCCGATGAGATCTTCTCCATGCTGATGGGTGATGATGTGGAGCCACGCAGAGAGTTCATCGAGAAGAACGCTACTTACGCAAATATCGATGCATAACGTTTCGAAGGCGGACCATGATGGTTCGCCTTTATTTTCTACCATGCCTATGAAAAGATTATTTCTACTCCTGATGATCTGTTGCTGTATGGGAACATTTGCCCAGACACCGCTACGCCTGTGGTATCAGCAGCCGGCCACCTTCTTCGAGGAGTCTCTGCCCATAGGCAACGGGAAGTTGGGAGCACTGATCTATGGATCACCCGACAATGACAGCATCTACCTGAATGATATCACCCTATGGACCGGACAACCCGTAGACCGACAGGAGGGAGGGGATGCTTACAAATGGATACCAGAGATCCGGAAGGCCCTGTTCAACGAGGATTACCGTAAAGCCGACTCCCTGCAGTTGCATGTACAAGGGCACAACTCGGAGTATTACCAGCCGTTGGCCACGATGCATATCATCGACTACGCCAAGGGGAAAGCTGTGAATTACTACCGTTCGTTGAGTCTTGACAGTGCGGTAGCCTGTACACAGTATGAGCGCGATGGTATCCGTTTCTATCGTGAGTACTTCGCCTCGCATCCCGACAAGATGATCGCCATCCGGCTATCGGCCAGTCAACCGCAGTCGATTAACTGCGAGTTGGCGGTTACCTCGCAGGTTCCCCACCGCATCAAGGCTATCAACGGTCAGATTACATTGATGGGGCATGCCTTAGGCGATGCGAGAAACACAATCCATTACTGTTCTAACTTCATCGTAAAGAACCAAGGTGGAAAGATAGAGGTGACCGACACCACCCTGCAGCTCATCAACGTTGACGAAGCCATCATCTATATCGTCAACGAGACCAGCTACAACGGTTTTGACAAGCATCCCGTAACAGAAGGGGCTCCCTATATAGAGAGAGTCGCCGACGATGCCTGGCATCTGGTGAACTACAGTTATCAGGAGTTGCTGACAAGACATGTCAACGACTACCAGAAGATCTTCAAACGGTTTAAGCTCCGTCTGACAGCTGCTCAGGCAAAGGTCAATATCCTTCCCACCGACAGACAGCTCTTCGACTATACGGATAAGCAACAGCCAAACCCCTATCTGGAGGCGCTCTACGTGCAGTATGGCCGTTATCTGCTGATATCGAGCAGTAGGACGCCTGGCGTTCCTGCCAACTTGCAAGGACTATGGACACCCCATCTGCGCTCTCCGTGGCGTGGCAACTACACCGTGAATATCAACCTCGAAGAGAACTACTGGCCGGCAGAGGTAGCCAATATGCCAGAGATGGTGATGCCACTGAACGATTTCGTGAAGGCACTCTCAGAAACCGGTCGACATACCGCCAAACATTACTATGGCATTGATAAGGGTTGGTGCTCCAGTCATAACAGTGATATATGGGCCATGTCGAACCCCGTGGGTGAGAAAAATGAGAAACCCGAGTGGGCTAACTGGAATTTCGGTGGTGCCTGGCTGGTGAACACCCTGTGGGAACATTATCAGTATAACCCCGACGAAGCGTATCTCCGTCAAACCGTCTATCCCCTGATGAAGGGTGCCACGGAGTTTATGCTGGAATGGATGATTCGCAATCCCAAGAACACGGATGAATGGATCACTGCCCCCAGCACCTCACCTGAGAACGAATATGTCACCGACAAGGGCTATCATGGTATGACCTGCTATGGTGGCACTGCTGATCTGGCCATCCTGCGTGAGTTGTTTGCCAACACCCTGCAGGCAGCCAAGATCCTGAAGACAGATGAAGCACTGGCAACAACGATCGAAGATCGTCTGCAGCACCTGCACCCCTACACCATCGGCAAGATGGGTGATATCAACGAGTGGTATTACGACTGGGATGACTATGACTTCCATCATCGTCACCAGTCGCATCTGATCGGATTGTATCCCGGTAGTCATATCACGACCCAGGAAACACCCGAGTTGGCCGCTGCTGCCAAGCGATCGTTAGAGATCAAAGGCGACAAGACCACCGGATGGAGCACCGGCTGGCGCATTAACCTATGGGCCCGTCTGCACGATAGTGATAATGCCTATCATATCTTCCAGAAACTGCTGACCTACGTGTCACCAGATAAATACAAAGGACCTGACAAGAAGAAATCCGGGGGCACCTACCCTAACCTCTTCGATGCCCACCCGCCGTTCCAGATTGATGGCAACTTCGGTGGTGTGGCAGGTGTCTGTGAGATGCTGATGCAGAGTAAGATCGAGTGGAATAGCATGAAGGATCAAGATATCCCTTCTGTAAGTATCGAACTGCTCCCTGCCCTGCCGTCAGCCTGGAAAGACGGTCATGTAGAGGGCCTATGCGCCCGTGGTGGCATTGTCGTAAACATGACATGGAAGAACGGTCGTGTGAAAGACCTCGTTTTAACGGCCCAGAGAGATACTCAGGTCACCATCTTATACAACGGTAAACAAAAAACATTCCGTTTAAAGGGTGGTAAACAGAAGAAAATATAATAAGGTGAATCTTTTTGCGTTTTAATAGAAATCCTTAAACTATCATATATGAATTCAATTAAATTTCAAGAAGTTACCATCGCACATACCAAGCAATTGCTCAATAATCCCAGTTATATCGGTGATGATCTGTTGCTCATCGATGATCTGGCCAATTTGCCTTGGCCGCATAACCCTCGTCGCATCAACTGCATCTTGTTGGCTTTTTGTATCGAGGGCAAGGCACAGTATAGCATTGATACCAAGGAATGCATGGTGAAAGCTAATGATGCCATTATCATGAGTCAGGGCACCATTACGGATAACTATCTGTTCAGCCATGACCTGAAGGGAGTAGGACTCATGATGTCTAATCAGTTCTATCGTGAGATCGTGCAGAACGTGCATGAGTTGGCCCAACTGTTCCTGTATGCGAGGACCCACCCCGTCTTTACCCTTACCAACGAGCAGGCAAAGACACTCGTAACCTATTTCTATGCTATTAAGGATAAGGTGGATGAGCCCGACCATCATTTCCGCAATGATGTGGTAAGCGCGATCATCAAGGCCATGATCTTCGACATGAGTAATGTCATCTATCATCAGCAGCATACCACCGATCAGCGTCAGACACGCGCAGAGGCTATCTTCACTTCGTTTATCGAACTGCTTGAGCAGAATTACAAGGTAGAGCGCCGGGTATCATGGTATGCCCAACAACTGAAGATCACGCCCAAGTATCTATCTGAGACCGTCAAACAGATAAGTTTCCGTACACCAAACGATTGGATCAACAACTATGTAGTACTCGAGATGCGCGTGATGCTGAAGAATTCCACCATGAGTATCAAGGAGATTACTGAGGCGCTCAACTTCCCCAACCAGAGTTTCTTTGGCAAATACTTCAAGGAGCACATGGGTATGTCGCCCTCTGAATACAGGAAGAAAAACTAAAGATACCCTTGTTCGTGAAGTTCGCTTACAAGCGTCTCTAACTGACCATACCACCGCTCACCGAACCTTCGGATGAGCGGTTCTTTTAAGAAGCGGTATACGGGAATATCCAGTTGCGCTCCTTTCTCACGGGCACACTTGCACACATCCCATCGGTTATAGTTCAATCCGATGAGATTCATTCCCAGTTTTTTCTCACGGATGGGATAGAGCGCACAACTGATGGGTTTACAAAAAGAAATCCTCCCTGCCCGGAAAGCCTTCTCAAAAGCGCAGAGACAACAGTGGTGTATCGGACCGTCACCCACATCGATCGTATCATAACAGGTAAACACACAGTCCTTCCCATTGACGATGCTCGTCACGAGGTCACCCTCCTGATCGACATAGGAGACGCCCTGACGGTCGACTACCGACTGCGCTGATGCCGACATATCGGGCCACACCACATCCAATGAGTCTTCTATCGCTGCTATCTCATCAAGGGTTACCGGTGCTCCGGCATCCCCCTCGATACAACATTCGCCCTTGCAGACATTCAGGTCACAACAGAATCGTTCTGTTAAGATATCTGCAGATATCAAAACATCCTCAACTTGTAAAATGGAAGGAAGCTGCTTCATATACAATCTTTACCGCCCTAAACTCTAAACTTTGCATTACCATACAATCGGTTCCTTACCCCACTGCGCAAGATACTGATTGGCCAATGAGAAATGATGATTACCAAACCACCCGCCACGGTTAGCCGAGAGGGGTGAAGGGTGTACACTCTGTAATACGAGATTACGTTGACTATCAATGAATCTCGCCTTTGAACGCGCGTTACCGCCCCATAAGAGATATACAATATGCTCCCTGCCACGAGCCAAGGCCTGTATTGCCGCATCCGTAAACGTCTGCCATCCCAGTTGTGCATGCGAGTTGGCCTGATGGGCACGAACTGTCAGTGTAGCGTTGAGCAAGAGCACACCCTGTTGTGCCCACCGCGTCAGATTACCGCTGTAGGGTATCGGGGTGCCAAGGTCGTTCTGTATCTCTTTGAAGATATTCTGTAAAGAAGGTGGAAACATCACCCCATCCTGCACAGAGAAACTAAGTCCGTGTGCCTGACCAGGCTCATGATACGGATCCTGTCCTAATATCACGACCTTCACCTGATCAAACGGACAAAGGTTAAACGCATTGAAAATCAGTTTGCCCGGCGGGTAACAGGTGGTCTGCTGATACTCCCTGCGAACTGTCTCTGTCAACTGCACGAAATACGGTTTGTCGAATTCCCCCTGCAATTGTTCCTTCCACGTATGCTCTATCTGTACATCCATATTCAGAATAATAATAAGTCTCCTTCTCTACACTTCTGTGCAAAGATACGATTTAGAATGCGAAACGCCAAATCATTATCTGCTTTATTCAGAAAGAACCTTACTTCGGCAGATAGAGCGCATTGACATCTTTCAGGAAGAGCGTACGCGGATCGTTATAGAACCGCACGAAATCACTGGATGAGGAATGTCCGGGATAGGGAGCAAAGAAATGCCCCTGCTTGTTATGGGCATTACGCCATACCAAGACATAACTGATGGGATGCTTTGCCAAGACAGGTGCGAGGGTATGAGTCCACCAGTCTTCTGTCTGTATTCCCTCATAACCGGTCTCTGTAAGGGCAACCGCCTTATGATGTTCTTTGGCAGCCTCACAAATCATGGTAAGAGACTGGTCGAGATCGGCAGCATACTTCGCAACAGCCGTGGTATCACCATCAGAAGCAAAGCAGTACTGGTCGTAACCGATAACATCAATTAGGTCATCACCAGGATAGCGCTCCATCAACGATTCTTTTGTCTGATTGTCCACGATATTGGGGGAATAGGCATATAACGCATTGACTACACCTTGTTTCTTCAGACGACTGACGGTAAGTTTCCACAATGCCTTATACTGTTCTGTCGTGCAGTGATCCTGTCCCCACCAAAACCAAGAACCAGTATGTTCATGCCACGGACGGAAGAGCACGGGGACCATAACGCCATAAGGCGTTTCCAAAGAGTTGAGGAACTCAGCCACATGGTCAAGCCATGTGAGGAATTGTTCATGACACTTTCCACCCTTCAGAACAGCTTCCACCGTGTGTGTCTCTGTTTCCTTCAAGGAATCAGCCACCCAGGCGGTACCACCAGAAAGAGGATTATCCAAGTGCCATGAGAGGGTTATCATACCACCTCTGTCAAAGTGGGCGATAATCTCCTGACGGATACGACTGAAAGGTACTCCGTCGAGATTCCGCTCGTCGCCATGTTCTATGTTACCGAGATCGAAAGACAGCACGGCAGGAAAATCTCCACATACTGTACGTACATCACTACGCTGATGGACAGTAGAGTCGTTGTCATAGTCGGCTTCCCAACCGATGCCATACACCGTGGCATCATGGTGACCGAACATATAGACATTACTGTCTGACAAGGCCTTCAGGTTTTCCAAGAATGTCTCCGTACGCTGTGTTCGTCCGGAGTCGGCCAAAGGCTCATGAATCTTTCTTCTATTGCCACATGAGAACACCATGCATGCAATAGCTATTATAAGGCAGATACGATAACTCTTCATTTTCTAAAAACTAATTGCTGCCGCACAAGGTGAATGCCAAGGCGGCAGCAAGCTATAAACGATTGATTTCTTACTTTTTCTTATTTGACCGTAGGAGACTTTGACCAGATGGTGTCAAACCAATATGAACTGTCAGTACTCGTACAAGCCTTGATCATCACAGGAACCACCTCTGCGCCATCAGCAACGAAAGTACCGGTGGAATGGTCGAAGTAAGAGCTGCACTCATTACCGTTGACTGTTCCACAGCTGACGGAGTTGTTATCCCATACCAACATAGGGATACCAGCCATATAAGCAGCTCGACAGAAGAACTCCAGGTAATACTTACGGAAGGCGTTGGCATTGTCGGTGGTATGTACGACACAGCCATATTCTCCAAGATAACAAGGAATGCCCTGTTCGATATACTTCTTACGTAACTTATAGAGCAGCTTGATCACATACTCCTCGTTGGCATCTGGCACAGAGAAAGCCGGATCGGCATTATGACCCCAACTGCTATAGGTCTCTGTTCCGTCAGCACCTACAGGAGCCAGACAGAATCCGTAAGGATCATAACAGTGAACAGCCAACATGATACGATTGGCAGGATCGGTTGGCAGCACTAAGTGATCGAGCGTAAGATCGAGGCTTGCTGCATATCCGCTTACACCGATCCAACGGGTAGCATTATTACCACCGGTAGCACGGATGGCATCAACGGCATACTGGTTCCATTTGTTCAGCATGTCATATTGTTCAGCTGTTCCTCCGCTCCAGTTATCACCGGCATGTACCTCATTGAATGTCTCAAAGATCAGTTGGTCGCCATAGTTCTTGAACTTATTAGCCACCTGCGTCCATAAGGTACTGATAAGGGCAGAGTCAGACTTTGCCACGTCAGCATTATCTGCTGCATTGCCAAGATTCGTCTCGAAGGAATCGTGATGCGTGTTCAAGATAACATTCAGTCCAGCGGCAATGGCAGCATCTACAACGCCAGCTACCTCATTCAGATAATCGGCACTGATAACACTATTGTCATTCATATGATCGGTCCATGTGGTAGGAATACGAACGGTCTTAGCACCAGCCTTTGCCAAAGAGTTGAACAGTTCGGCACCTGGTGTTGCACGATCCCAGTAACCCCATCCCTGACTGATAGCATCACCACTCGTATCGAAATGGTTTCCTAAGTTCCATCCCCAACCCAACTTCTGAGTCATGGCGACGGCCGTGTTGGAAGGAAGATCGTCGAGTGTCCATGTCAACTTGATCTCCTGATCATAGGCATCACCCTGTGGACCGAGGATGAGTCCTGCCGGGATGACGAGTGTCTGCGTCTTACTGAAGTCTACATCAGCAGTGATCGTCAGTGATGGGGATGCGCCCAACACCAAGGCACTCTTCACGGGTACACCATTAAGTGTTATTTGGCTTGCATTCTTTGTAGCAAAACCGATATTCTTGTCGAATGTCACCGTGAAGGTCTGTTCTCCAAACAGCAGGTCGGCATCGCTCTCGGGTGTTGCAGAGACAAACTCTGGAGCACCCACCTCAGGTATTGTATATTGCGCATCTGTGTCTGAGCAGGCTGTGGCAATAAATGCCACAGCTGCAAAAGACATTAGTTTGATAATATTATTCAGTTTCATATATACAAATTTTATGTATTATTAATCGTTAGGGAAGGATAGCAATCTTCGTTATACCACCCAGATCGCCTTGGATGACAAGACCGCCATTATTGACCGCATCCATCAGGGTATCATCGAATTCCTGTGTCAGGACTTCCTCTGTTGCATTCCAGTCTGACAGATAATAAAGTGCGCTCCAAGAACTGTTATTGATCTGAACCTGACCTGTATTCGAGATATTCTTATAGAACATCAGTTTCGATCCTTTCTTCACACCAATCTCGTTCAAGAGCAGATCTTGACTCAGATTGAAACGTCCATCATCACCCCATGTCATTTGGTAAGGATAACTAATGGCGGAACCATCCATATTCTTTATATATGTTGACAGGTCTTTCTCCAAAGAAATCTCCCACTTGAAGGAAATCTTATTAATAGTCCAATCCTGACCCTGGATGATAATAGCGCCATTATCACCATTCTTAGCCCTGATATTACTCAACAACGTAGCAGTGAACGGCAGATCGGTTTCTGTGACACTCTTATCGTTGTAGAGCTCAGGCTTCAGATAACCATTGTCGGTATTCTCAAACAGGATCTGGCTCCAGTCACCATAGTTGATCTGTACCTGTCCCCATGCGTCATGCTGTTTGAACTCAATATGCATGACAGCATTGTCGGGTACTCCCTCCAACTGATCCAATGTGATGAAGATACGTCCATCAGGCCATGCTGCGTTCCAATCGACGACAATCGGTCCGGTAAAGACTACCTTCTCTATCTGTGTGGCAGGCATGACAGGCATGCTGTACTCAATCTCTCCATTAGAAGAAATGAACTTAACCTTTGCCGTGGCACCTGTTGTCTGAGGAATACCAAAGGTAACAGTAGAGTTCTTGGCATCATAGACATGGTTCACCACCTTACCATCAACGGTAACACTTGTCAGTTTGTCTCCATTCTTGACTGGAACAGTTACGACACTACCTGCATCTGGCTTATTCTCGTCGTTGGGTAATTCTGTAATATAGCAGAATACAGCCTCTTCGATATTGATGCTTGGAACATTCGCCACAGTTGTTCCGTTTGCCAAGGTGAGCGTAGGAGAACCGGTCTGGGCGCTCATTGGAACAGTGAGGGTAATAGCATCGGAAGAACCTTCCACATTAACCACCTCAGAACCTTCACCAAACTGTACGGTCTTTACCAGGTCGAGATTGGTACCCTTGATGGTCAGAACGCCACCAGCACTTACTGACGAATGATCATATCCTGTTACGGTAGGCTTCACCAATGTATAGCCAACAGTGACACTCTCTCCGTTAGCCATCAACAGTTGGATATCACCTTCTACAGCCGTCTCAGGAACAGACATGATCGTCACCTTGTCAGCAGCAGCGGTAAACTCACCGCCATCCACCATACTACCATCGCTGAGTGGGAACTGTACGCCAGTCACCAGATCCAGATCCATACCAGTAACGGTCAATACCATTCCAGCCTTTACAGGAGCGGGAGCACTCTTCAGATTACTGGGCTTCACGGTTGTCAATGTTCCGACAGGAACCTCTACGCCCGACTTACATACGATGAGCACATCTCCACTGGGAGCTTCTGCCGGTAAGGTAAACGTCAATGTCTTACCATCGTTGGATACTGTTATATCCTCCACGAGATAGCCACCCACCTTCACAGCCTCAGCTATATTAAAATAGGTACCTGTTATCGTGATCTTCTCACCAGCCTTGGCATTGATATTACCAAGGGCACTTGCCTCATTACGTCCAGATATCTTACTGATGGAAGGAACACCTATCTCAATGGCATTTTCAGATGTAAGTATCTGATAGTCGAGTGCATCCTCAGTAGCGGCAGTCAGATCCAACGTATATAACTCGATTTTACCTGTCTGAGCATTCTCAGGAACAGCCACCGTAATACTGTAGCGATCGTGTGAAAGGAAGTTCTCCTCACCTACCACCACATTCTCTGCAAAAGCCAGAGAGTGAATCAGATTCAGATAGTCACCCGTAATGGTCACCACATCACCCGGCATGACAGATGCCGGTGAGAATCCCTCAAACTCGATATTCTCTGTGTAGGTCAGTTCACGCTGAGTAGTAATCGTCTGATTGGTCTTTGTAGTCAAAATGATAACGCCTACTTCCGGACCATCTTTTGGAACAGTGATTCTAATCTCACTGGGAATACCTGCTCTTACCACCTCATAGTTAGTAATGGCACTGATACCTGGAATCTGAATGCTTGCTATCTGGTCCAGATTACTACCCACGAAGCGCAGTGTACCACCACGCAGCACAGGATTCGGACCGAATGCATTCAGGTTGACACCTTCCTTATATTGGTTAGTATCCAGATCATCATTGCTGCAGGCCGTCAGTGACAGTCCCATGAGGACTATCACCAACAGTGCTAATATATTTTTTATATTCTTCATAATGATACTTCTTTAAGATTATTTGTTAGGTACCACACGGATGTTGTCAATCTTGATAATTGGTGTACACTCTGTACCGTTCACGCCACCACCAAGGACAAAGATTGTCAAACTACCGAAATCCTGAGCAGACTTGAAAGTATTAGAGGTAACCGCACCTGTACGGTCAACATTAAAGCTTGACAATGGAATAGTAACAGTTACCCAGTTACCACCAGTGTCATAAGAGCCGGTTGTGGTCCAAGGACGATACATGGCACGTCCCCAAGAACCAAACTCCTCGCCGCCATCACCATTGAATACCCAGGCATTAGCACCAGCCACCTTATCGTAACCTGTGACAGCATTACCGGAAAGAGTTACCTTATCAATACCCTCGAAACATACCTGCATAGCACCGGAACTCCAAGGATTGGATGAAGGAATATTCATCTCAAACTTCAAAGACATATTCTCATAATCAGAGAAGTCGACTAAGTTGAACAAGGCTATACCATCGCCAGAGGTGATATTCTGTGGAGTATCCCAAGAACCGCACCAGTATTCGAAAGAGAATGCACCATCATTCCATCCACCATCCTCGCTCATCACAGCTGCGCCATCACCCAACTGAACGAAGTTACCCATGATGGAAGTCTCATCAGAGAGGATATCACGATTATGCCATCCATGGTTGCCTAATCCGGTCTTTCCATCGAAGTCGAACAAGATACCTCTTGTATCCAGATAGTGGAAGGCGGAGGTAGCCTCACCGTAGATGGTCTCCACCTTGATGCTTCCCTCTGTTGTACACTCAGGCATATTGAAGGATATTGCACTTTGTGTGAAGCTGGTGAACTCTGTCAGTTCCTGACCATCAGGAAGGATAACCTTCAATGGCACGTTTGGATCATCAATGAAGTAGTTACCATAAATAGTAACGGCCTCACCTGCCTTAGCATACTCGCAAGACATCGTAGTAAGCGTTGGAGGAGGAACGATAACATGGAAATCATAGGTGACCGTATCCTTGGCTTCGTTAATCATATAGATCTTGTCGCTCACCTCACCGGGGATACCCTCCGGCACACGCACGATCAGCGTATTCTCCGTAATATAACTGGTATTCAACTCCGCTTTCTGGTCGTTGAAATACATCTGCTGAATGCTTGTCAGGTTTTTACCGACAAGGCAGATGATCGACTCCAAACTGGCTTCTGTAATCAAAGAGTCTGCCTGTGACAGATAGGGCGGACGGATATAGTAGATCTCCGGAGTGCCTCCAGATAACTCAAATGCGTCCGGCTGGTCCTCACAAGAGCTGAACACTGTAGCCAACAGCATCAGTCCCATTGTCAGACTAAGGAAATATTTATTGATTTTCATCTTATGAGTCATTTTGAATTAGTATGCATATTCACTTCTTACATCCACACTCTGAGCCTCTTCAAGAAGATGAGGATTATATACCACGTCTTCATCCGGGTAGGGCAACGTAAAGACAGAAGCATTTACGTTGGGCACAGGCGTATTCGTTTCGTAGTACATATTGGCAGGATTCACCACCCAAGTGGTTCGATTGCTGTCATAATAGCTCTTGTACAAATCTCCCAAACCATAATAACAATTTCGGCGCTGACTCTTGATGGTATTGATCGCCTTATTGACATCGTAGTACGACATACGGACGAGATCGAACCAATAGTCACCCTCGAGAGCCAACTCCAGACGGCGCTCCTTCAGCACTTGGTCGAGTGTCACGCTGGTAGGCATATCAAAACCGGAAACCGCACGATGACGCACTGCATAGAAAGCTTCCAAGGCAGTGGGATCCGTGGTAGAACCGTTATTGCCAATCATAGCCTCAACGTAGATCAGGTACACATCAGCAAGACGCAAGACATGGGTGGCCAGCGAACTGGTCTGCTTTGCGGCACTGATACCGAATGTCTTGATATGGTCACTGTTGTTACCATACTGATGCTTAGCGATATTGGCTCCGGTACCAGACTGAAGTCCGTCATTAGAGCCTGGCGCATATTCCTTGTCATAAAGGAAACGGAGGTAGTCAAAACCACCCTTATCCTGCCACCAGTAGCTGTATACATCACCAGCCATCATCATGGTAGCCTTACGGCGCTTGTCCACGTCGGCGCGCTGCTCAGGATTATCCAAAGGAGAAACACCAAAGGCATCCTGCAAGTCTGTGGAAGGTGCTGTCCAGTCACCCCAGCTCTGGAACTCATCGAATCCAGACATAGCCAACTCAGACATCAGACAGTTACCACAGGTGTAATTAGCCTGTTCTGCCGACCAGCGCCATCCGAAGAGGCTCTCCTCACACTTGTTGTTCTCACCCTTGAAGATATCCTCGTAGTTGGCCATCAGTTTCTTTCCGGAATTCTGAATCACATCCTTCGCATACGATGCCGCCTTAGCCAAGTCATCAGCATTACGCTGTCCGTTACCACCGGCATTAACACCTGACTTTGTCAGATAGACCTTTGCCAAGAGACCCTTGGCTGCCCAACGGTCGATACGACCGGGATCATTGCTTTCAGGAAGCAGTTCGATGGCTTTCTCCAGTGTCATGACAATATACTCATAGACATCAGCCTTCTTCACCTTCACCTTATCGTGATAGTTACCAGCAGCAATCTCTGAACTATTATCATGAACGATAGGTACATCACCGAAGATTCTTACGAGATAGAAGTAAGCCATGGCTTTCCATGCCAGACACTCACCCATCGCCGCATTCTTCACTACATCAGAAGCATTGGCTGTCTTCAGTCGGTTATAGATGGTGTTTGCCTGAGCGTTGACAGCCCAAAGAGATTTTGATGTAGACTTGATATCATCATCACTACCGTTGACGGTAAAGGTAAGGTAAGGACTGCCTCCCATATAGAGGTTACCCGACATCACCTCAGGAATCTTATAATAGCCGCGGCTCAAGAAATCATACCAAGGCGAGTTGTAGAGTGTGTTTGTACTCGCTTTCGTCTGAGCATCATTCTGGAAATAGTTACTGTCGTTGTAACCATCTTCGTTCGGACGATCCAAGAAATCCTCACATGAGGTGAGTCCCAGACCCATCATGAAGCAGAATGCAATATATTTTATATTCGAAAGTTTCATATTCCTTATAATTTAAGCGTTTTAGAAAGACATATTGATTCCGAATGAATAGGTAGTCGGTGAGGGATAACGTCCATAGTCAACGCCATATACGTTGGGTCCCATAGTGCTCACACCAATCTCAGGATCATAGCCAGAATAGCCGGTAAACGTAACCAGGTTCTGGATGTTGCAATACAGACGGAGGTTATCCAGCTTCAACTTAGAGATCACCTTCTTGGGGAAGGTATAACCTAAAGAAATATTCTTGATACGCAGATAAGTACCATCTTCAATATATCGGTCGCTGATACGGTCGTTGTCGTTCGGATCACCGATAATAGCTCTTGGAGTCTTCGTATCCGGATTAGACACACGTACATTGTTAATATCCCAATACCAAGAGGTACCATCTGTAGCAGAACCGGCGTTGATAGGCTCAAGTCGCGCACGGTCGGCGACATCCACGTGCTGGTTACTCCATGCGCTGCTCATCGTCGTCAATCCACGCTTGGTCAGGTTCAATATCTTGTTACCATAAGTACCATTGATGAAGATACTCAGGTCAAAATTCTTATATCTGAATGTGTTGGTCCAACCGTAAGTGAACTTCGGCATCGGAGAACCGATATTGGTGCGGTCGTTCTCATTGATGATACCGTCACCATTGATATCCTTGTACTTGATATCACCAGGCCATACGGTCTGTGCACTGTTGAAGACGCCATCCGTTGGATAAGAATTCACAGGTTTCGGAGAGGTCTCAATATCCTCCAGATCCTTATATATTCCATCGGTCACATAACCATAGAAGCTATACAGGCTCTCACCGATATCAGAAAGGCTTACCAAGGTAGAACCCCACTGCGCATAACCCATAATAGCCGCACTGGCTGTTCCGTTAAGGGCCATCAGCTTATTCTTGTTGAACGAGATCTGTGCCTCGCTGTCCCACTCAAACTTTCCGACGATCGGGTGTGTGGAGAGCGTAATCTCAAGACCCGTATTGCGGATATGTCCATAGTTACCCATCGGTGCCTTCAGTTTTGAGTTATCATTACCCTGTGTACCCATGTATGAGGCCATCTGCAACTCCATCAACATGTCTTTCGACTCTTTCTGATACCAGTCGACAGTCAGGTTGATACGATCATGTAAGAAACCGATATCGAGACCGACATCAAACTGCTCTTGCTTCTCCCATTTCACATCCAGGTTAGGAATATTTTGCGGACGGTAACCTGTGCCTAAGTCAGAGAACACCTGCTGCATCGTCACACCCCATACGTATGAGTTGATGTTTGCATTACCCGTCTGTCCCCAACCAACACGCAACTTACCGTTGCTGATAATCTTACCTAAGGCAGACTGCTCAAAGAACTTCTCATTGGTGAAACGCCAGCTGGCTGCCAAAGAGTGGAAACCTGCCCACCGCTTGTTGGGTCCGAAATTGGAACTACCATCATAACGATAGGTATAGGTGGCGTTATAGCGATTGTCATAGCTGTACGTCCAACGGGTGAAGAATGAAGCCATGGCACTGCTTCCATAACCTAAGTTGATATTGGGCGTGTTCTGACCGAGTTTAGGATTATGTACGGCATCAGATGGCAGGTTGCTGTTGGCCACGCGCTCGTAATCCCATTTGCTTTCCCAGCACTCCTGTCCTACCATCGCTGTCATAGAATGTTTCTCTGCGAAGGTATTGCTATAGGTAACATAGTTCTTCAACTGCCAGTAGGTGCTGTTGTTCTTCTGCCATGTGCTCTCGTTTGTCTCCTTCCAGTTGGGCATATCGATCGTATTGTAGAATCCCTCAGCCTTGCTGTAACTGATATCGTATCCTAACTCAGCATGCCATATCAGGTTCTTCAGAGGAGTGATATCAGCGAAGATATTTCCTGAGAGTTTTTTACGGTTAAGCTTATTGCTCTGCTCCATGGCCTTGGCGATAGGATTATGGATGCTATAGTTTGCACGTGCGAAAGAAGCATAGCCACCGGTAATATCATAGATAGGTGCCTCAGGAATAGATGTCAGAGCGAAGTTCACGATACCCTCTGCACCATCTGTCAGTTTCAAGTCATCGTTAGAATCTGAGAAGGTGGCGTTCAATCCCAGTTTCAGCCATTTCTTCAACTGAGCATCCAGATTGGTACGTATGGACAAACGGTTGAAGTTTGATCCGATGATCGTACCTTCCTGATCCATATAACCTGCAGACACATAATACTTGATAGCATCTGTACCACCTTGTGCGGAAATCTGATGCTGGTGTTGGAAAGCTGTCTGGAAGATGGCATCCTGCCAGTTGGTACCCTTACCTAAGAGAGAGATATCACTATAGTAAGGATCTTCCTTCAGTCCACCGATACCATACTTAACGAAGTCATTATAGTAATCGGCGAACTCACGCAGATTCATCATGTCAAGACGCTTGGTCTGACGGCTCCATGCTGTCATACCGTCATAAGAGAACTTAGCCTCTCCTGCCTTACCATGCTTGGTGGTGATCAACACGACACCATTAGCACCTTGCGCACCATAGATAGCTGTGGCAGAAGCATCTTTCAAGATCTCCATACTGACGATATCAGCGGGGTTGATGGTTGACAGTGGAGATACAGATGAAGCACTACCGTTATCAAGTCTGCTACCAAAGCCCAATCCTTGACCACTGGTACTTCCCGACTGTACGATCACACCGTCGATCACATACAGAGGTTCTGCATTAGAGTTGATGGTGGCTTGACCACGAACACGAATAGAAGAGGCTGAACCAGGAGCTCCTGACGTCGAGACGGCTGACACACCAGCGGCACGACCTTGAAGCGACTGATCAAGAGAGGTGATGATAGAACCCTTCATGGCGTTCTCACCTAAGGAGACGCTGGATCCTGAGATATCACTCTTCTTCATGGTACCATAACCTACGACCACCACTTCATCGAGTACTTTCTTATCCTCTTCGATGAAAATCTCGTAATGGTTCTCACTGCCGATCTTAACCTCTTTAGAGATGTAGCCGATGTAACTGACAACGATGGTAGCACCCGGACTGACGCTGAGCGTGAATTTACCGTCAAAGTCGGTGGCCACACCGTTCGACGTACCCTTCACGACAACACTTGCACCGATAACCGGTCCCATGGCATCGCTGACAACACCTGTGATTTTCTTTTCCTGCTGTACATCATTAGGTAACGGACTCATGCCCTCCCCCGTCACAGCAAGAACCTGCGGCGAAAAGCTCAGCATCATGACCAAGCACAATGCCGCCAACATGGTTGTTTTTCTGCAATTAAACTTCATAGGGTCTGTTGTTAGAATTATTGATTAATAATATTGTTTCTTGTTAATAGTTTTTTTTCAGGGGGTAAAATTAGTGATTTATTTAATATCACAATTACATTTATCTATTAATTACTGACACTTTTTTGATAAATTGCTATTTAATTTCAAAAACACGTGATGCATAATCCTCCCAAAGAGGGATTTCTATACCGACATCCATCAAGAACCGACCGGTAAACTGCTTCCCATCAAGGGAACAAGCCTTTTGATTAACCCTGATATTCCGTTCATGAAGCGTATAGGTCTTCTCAGGGTTGAGTCCTGCAAGACGAAGACGGGGCAGCGGCTGATCACAATAGTTGACTATCTTATACACAAACAGCACGGCCTGATCCTTGGAATCTTCAACATACATCAGACTCGATACTCCCTTGTTCTCATAAGGAGAGATAAGACGATAGAGATTACCCGTCTGAACAATGGGGCGCAAACGCTTGTAGTCGGCAAAGCATGTCGTACACTGCTGACGCTCCTCGTCTGTCATATCCTTAGGTTGCAGTTCGATGCCTAACCGACCGCTCATGGCCACGTCACAACGGAACTTCACAGGAATGACACGCAAACCGGTATTCCAATAAGGCACATGGTTGATATGCTGTGCCATGGCATTGGCAGGGAAGAACAAGCTGGTGCCATATTGTATATACACCCTTTGAAGGGCATCTGTATTGTCACTCACCCAGAACTCATCGAAATAGGGCAACAGTCCGTAGTTGGCACGTCCACCTCCCGAGGCACAGTCCTGAATAACGAGGTCAGGATATTTCACCCGGATGCGCTTTAGGGTCTTGATAAGACCGCGATGATACTCGATAGAAAGGTTATTCTGCTTGGACTTTGGGAGATACAACGACCCATAGTTCTGTATACTGGCATTGGCATCCCACTTGATATAGGATATCTCGGGATATTGTGTCATCAGGTCATCAACGACCTTAAAGACAAAGTCCTGCACCTTAGGATTAGCCATGTCGAGTACGATCTGCGTACCTCCACGACCCAACTTCAGTTGTCTTCCCTTTGTCTGCAGTACCCAGTCGGGATGCTGCTCATACAGTTCACTGGTGGTGTTGGTCATCTCTGGTTCTATCCAGATGCCGAACTTAATTTTCCGTTGGCGGGCGGCATCGGTAAGTGCCTTGATGCCGTTGGGCAGTTTATTCTTGTCTACCACCCAGTCGCCTAAAGAAGAGTCATCCTTCTTACGAGGGTATTTGTCACCAAACCATCCGTCATCCATCACGAACAACTCACCACCGAAGGCAGCGATATCATCCATCATCTTGATGATCTTCTCTTCCGTGATGTCCAGATAGATACCTTCCCAGGAGTTGAGCAGGATATCACCGGTCTTCATTCCTCTGTGCAGCATTCCCTCTTTACGTGCCCAATTGTGGAAGATGCGACTCACGCCACCCATACCATCATGACTATAGGCCAAGGCCAGATGTGGTGTCTCGAACACCTCTTTCGGTTCGAGCACATATTCCGACGACAGTGGGTCTATGCCTGCATAGACATGATGTTCCTTATGACTGAGGGTATTGACACGCAGTTCGAAGTTACCACTCCAACAGAGTGCCAGTCCGATGGTACGTCCTGTCTGTTCCTGCGGTTTACCATCAAGCGATAGCATGATCTCCGGTGCATCCAGATGCGAATTACGTGCACCGTCACTGTTACGTATCGTCTTCATGCCCAATGTCAGCGGTTCCATGGTTGGCTCTGCCTCTGCTGCCCAGTTACCATGCAGGTGTGTGATCCATACATCACCCTGTCGCAGGGTAAGATGTCCGGAATCAAAACGCTTCAAGGTAATAGCCTTTTTCTCCTGGTGGACGATCTCCGTCCATGTCTCAATGACATCCACGTTCTTGTATGCCTTATAATACACCTTCACGGTTACAGGCATCAGTTTGTCCTTCATGGTGAAGATGTGTAGTTTGGCACGAGCCTCATCCTTCACCTCATAACCGGTAACCGTCAGTTCTACATTCAGGTCACCATCTGCATGCTGCACCTGAAATGCCGGCACATGAACGGCATCAACAGTACCGAAGGCTGGCAAGGCATGGAAGTTCAAATCACTGCCGGCATCACGCAACTGTTGGATGGTCGCGCTCTTGTCGCCATAGTATGACTGTCGCAGGTCACTACCTTCATGAGCAGTGAGCAGCAGTTGGGTATTGGGGGTCTCGACAACCACTTCACCCTGCCATGCATAAGTTGCCATATAACCGAGGAGCAGCATCACTCCCATCATCAATGTTTTCCTATACATATATAATAAGGTAATAAATAATTAAACAAATCTCTCTAAGATCTCCATACACATACGACTGTTATGATACGGACATTTCCAGAATCCGGCATGGTCGTCGTCCAGATTCAGTGAACCGTCCTTATGACGACTCCAGTACCATTCGCCATTCTCATTGTCAATCAGGTTCTGTTTGATGTATTCCCAACAACGAAGAGCCTTCTGCAAGGCATTCTCATCGCCGAAATACTGATAAATGTTCATCCATCCCACCACGTTCTCTGCCTGTACCCACCAGTGCAGGTCGTCATCAACGGTTCCTGCATCCAGGTTGGCCTCATGGATCATCGAGCCATCAGGGTTCAGTCCTTTCTCAGAGGCTTTTGCCACCTCACGCACGATAGGCTCCACCTTATTTAATATATCTTTGTCGCCTAAGACGAGTGCTGCCTCATGCATCAGCCAAGAACACTCGATGTCATGTCCATAACTCTCCAGATGTCCGGCACCTCGTGTCCAGTCCATCTCAAAGAAAAGGTCAAGATGATGAGTAGCGGGATTAAGGATATGGTCGGTGAAGATATGAATCAGATTACGCAATGAAGCCTCTACCCTGACAAACGTTTCCTGTGGAACGGTAATGGCAACGGGAAGGACAGCGCCGATAGCAGGAACATAATTACACGACTGGGCAGCCTGGAACTCTCTCATACACCGGTAGAGGTTGGTGTAAGGCTCAATGATATGCAGATGCGTGTTCTGCGACTTGGGGTAGTTGGCATCAAGATCCGACAGACGCATATCCTCCATCACGCCCCACTCACGGGTACATGCCTCTATATAACCATTATAGACGTGATCCAAGGCATGCTCCTCTATGTTCTCATAGAGTTGTATTGCATAGTCGAGTGCCTCATGATCACCCGTGGCACGCGCATACTCACTGAGTCCGTAGATAGCAAAACCGATAGCATAGAACTGCTTCTTTGTATCCTTAGGTTGTCCCTTATAGTCGAGACTCCAGAAGACACCACCATATTCATGGTCGATAAAATGACTGATGAAATATTCTTTCGCCCGTGTAGCAGCCTCCAGATACTCCTTTTTACCCATCACACGGTAGGCAGCAGAGAACGACCAGAGGATCCTTGCATTGAGGATAGCCCCCTTGTCAGCCTCCTTGATGAGTTGTCCACGTCCGGTCATCTGACCATAGAAACCGCCGTTCTCATCATCCTGCATCTTATCAAGCCAGAAACGCAGGATGTTGTTTTCCAACACATCCTGCATCTCCATTTTCATGGTTGCTACAATATGAGAGTCTCTTTTCTGATTCCCTATCATTTCTTAATCGGATAGAAATAAGTAAGCACAATAATCAACGCAGCAATGATAGCGGGGAAGAGAGAGAAGAGGTTCCATACCATCGAGAGCACTGAGTCGGTGATTGATGCAGGATCCACACTGGTATTTCCCATTTCATCGGTCAACATACGTGCTCCTGCCAATCCGAGGAACAAAGCCACGAGCGAACCACTGATGGCAGTGCCAAACTTCTGTGCCATGGTTCCTGAAGAGAAGATAAGACCTGTCGATGATGTTCCGTTCTTCTCCGTAGCATAGTCAGCCACGTCGGCATACATAGACCACAGCAGGGGTGAGAAGATACCGATTCCGATAGAGGTAAGAATGACCAGCAATACCATCACCCAAATATATGCGGGATCCATGGGAACGAAGAAGAAGCCTATGGAGAATACCACACAGATAAGGGCAGCCGCCATAAAAGCCATACGCTTCGACCCGATCCACTCTGTAAACTTCGGTGACAGACCGCCAAAGATCATACAGGTGAGTTCTCCGAAGGTCATGAACACGGTATAGTTGATGATGAATCCGCTGATGGTCACATCTCCTTTGAGACAATACTCAAACAGATAACCGGCCACCGCGTAACGGAAACCATTGAAGAAATTCGTACATACACCGATAAGTGTCAGGATAATCCATGGTTTGTTACGGAAGAGATCGGCAAAGGGCTTGAATGAGAATTTCTCCGCTCTTACCGGTTTGAGGCGCTCTTTAGTCAACAGTCCACAAGCCAAGGTGCCTAAGGTGGCTAATATTCCGAAGAAGGCTCCAAGCACGGCATACTGATGCTGCTCGGTTCCTCCCACGAACTTCTGCAGGTAAGGGAATGACAACAGGGTGATGAAACCCATGGCATAGGCTCCCACCATACGGAAAGAAGAGAACTGGTTCTTCTCGTTGTCATCATCGGTCATCACACCTAATAGTGAACCGTACGGCACGTTCACTGCTGTATATGTGGCCATCATCAACAGATAGAGGGAGTATGCCCATATCCGTTTGCCCACAGGTCCGAAGTCGGGTGTATAAAGAAGCAGCGCGAAGATCAGTCCTAAAGGCACTGCTCCGAAGATAAGCCAGGGTCTGTAGGTTCCCCATCGACTCTGAGTGCGGTCTGCCAGTGCTCCCATCAGGGGGTCTGTCACCACGTCGAACATACGTGCGATAAGCATCAGGGTAGCCGCATCAGCAAAGGTAAGGCCGAAGACATTGGTGAAGAAGAGGGGGAAGGCAATAGACATAATCTTCCACGTGATACCTCCTGCTGCGGCATCACCAAGTGCGTAGCCGAATTTTTCTTTTAAAGTAGCCATTATAATGTATTCTTTTTAATTAACTTTTTGATGGTCTTCACAGAAGCCGTTGTCGTCAGACCGTCCTCAGGAGTATTCATGCAATAGTCCACCAGTTTATCGATGGTAGAGGTAGCCACATGCATGCGGGTATCGGCAGAGGCATAGTAGATAAACACCTTACCATCCTCATCGGCAATCCAACCGTTAGCAAAGGCTACGTTCATCACATCACCCAGGTATTCATCACCTTCCGGCACCAGGAAGTAACCGCCCGGTTGTGCGATAACCTGAGTAGGATCCTCCAGCGATGTCATATACATATATAATACATAGCGCAGTCCGTCGGCCGTGCCTCGTACGCCATGTGCCAGATGGAGCCATCCCTTTGGTGTCTTGATGGGATGCGGTCCCTCACCGTTCTTCACCTCACAGATGGTGTGATAGTGACGGGCATTGATGATTTTCTCTTCCTTGATCTCAGCATGCGTGATGTCGTCGACAAGTGCCCATCCGATACCACCGCCGCTTCCTGTGTCGATGAATCCGTCTTGCGGACGGGTATAGAAGGCATACTTTCCATCCACAAACTCCGGATGGAGCACCACATTACGCTGCTGACTCTTTGCCTTCAGGTCGGGCAGACGCTCCCAGTTGATGAGATCCTTCGTACGTGCGATGGCTGCTGTAGCGGTAGCTGCACTGAGGTTATGTGGCTGAGAGGGGTCATGGCGCTCTGCACAGAACACCCCATAGATCCATCCATCCTCATGCTTTGTGATACGCATGTCGTAGATATTGGTGGTGGGGTCTTCGCTATCGGGCATGGTGATAGGTTCCTTCCAGAAACGGAAATTGTCTATTCCGTTAGGACTCTCTGCCACGGCGAAGAACGACTTACGGTCGGCGCCTTCCACACGTACTACCAGTACATATTTGTCATTCCACTTGATGGCCCCACTGTTCAGGGTGGCGTTCATCATGATACGCTGCATCAGATAGGGGTTGTCATGCTCATTGAAATCGTACTTCCACTCTAAAGGAGTATGCTCGGCCGTAAGAATCGGATATTGGTATTTCTCATAAATACCATTCCCCCACTCCAACGGCTGGTTCTTACGACTCAACAGTTGCTCATGATGCTCGCGCAGGGCTTTCACTCTTGTTGCAAAATCTTCCATATACTTATTTTATTCAAGTTTCGCATTCGCTCAACGTCTTTGTAGTTAAGTAGTTAAAGTAGTTATCGCTTCGCTCGTCCTGCGGACAGTAGTTAAGCCATTACCTTTTTGTTAGTATTGAGTATCACAAAACATATGGCTTAACTTCTTTAACTTCTTAACTTCTTCAGAAAGTTGAATTATCTTATATCGTTCAAGAATAATGTGTTTTCTGCCTCGTAGAGTTTCTTGTAGTCTTCACCGCAGGGCAGACTGGGTGACGGACCGAAGTACTCCTTCTTATAATTTCTCCACAAGAGGAAATAGCAGATGGGGTATTTATCCATCAACGGTTTCAGCACCCGCGTCCACCAGTCGGCTTCCGGCATGTTCTTATAGCCGCACTCCGTCATGGCCAACAGTTTTCCATGTTCCTTCGCAAATGCACTGAGGAAATCCAGATCGGCAGTCACACCTGTTCGGAACTCTTCTTCCGTTCCCCACTGATAGGCATCTTCTCCAATGAGTGTCACACGGTCATCACCGGGATAACGCGCCAGGAAACGTTCTGTTGTCCACTGTCCGTCAAGGTTGGGCGAATAACTCCAGAGCAGGTTGCTGAATCCTCGCTCATTCATATAGTCTTGCAGCATGTTCCATAATCCGTGGAATTCCTCATCAGAACATAATTTCTGTCCCCACCAGAACCAAGAACCGTTGTTCTCATGCCAAGGACGGAAAATGATCGGCACCCGCACGCCCTCCTCTGTTTTCAGTGTTTCGATGAAGTCGGCTACCCTTTTCATCCATGTTTTGAACAATTCGTGTTTCTCTCCATTAGGCAGAATACTCCTCACAACGGTGGTATCATTGACATCCCAGGCATTGCCGCCGGTAAGCGGGTTACGGGGATGCCAACTCAGTGTTACGATACCTCCACGTGCCACATGAGCCAACAGTTGTTCACGGATACGCATAAACGGCACACTGTCGAGGTTTTTCTCATCACCCTTCTCGATGCCGCCGAGATCGAATCCCATCACTGCGGGATAATCACCGGTGACATCCTTCACATCACTCCTACCATATTCCCATTCCCAGGTTACGCCATAGAAGGGATCATCCTGATGACCAGCCATATATCCTTTCTGTTGCAAGGAGGCAAGGCGCTCCTCCAACTGATTAGCAATGGTCTTTCCATCATTGGCATCCTTCTTCGTGGCACAAGCAGTCATCATGATCGTTGCAAAGGCAAATAAAAATATCTTTTTCAAAACTCCTAAAATTTAATGTCCCTAAACTCTACACTCTAAGCTCTGCACTATACACTCTAAACTACTTCCTGACTCCCAGTTGCTTCAACAACCAGTTCTCCCATTCATCCCACTGTTCCTGGAACCAGAAATGCCAAGTGGCCTGATAGGGAGAAATCTCCTTTGGCCCCGTCACGATGTTATAGGTAGACCATGTCGTTGTGGGGGGCACCACATCATCGCAATAGCCGAAAGAGAACCATCCCTTCTGTTGGTCGGTGATCAGTCGGGCGAAGTTCACGCCGTCATAATAGCGTGAGGTGACAACCTGTGGATTCTCATCGGGGTTCTTCATTTTCTTGACGGCCTCATTATAATAGAAATAATGTGGCCATCCGCAGGCTTTGTTTTTCAGAGAATTAGTATGGTCACACATGGCGGCATGCACCGGAGCATAACAGGTGATGCGCTTGTCGAGTCCTGCTACGGCCAAAGTGAGGAATCCTCCCTGACTGCTTCCTGTCACACCCATCTCCTTACCATTCCATGCGGTATATTGCTCGATATAGTCGAGGGCCCTGATACATCCGGTCACCACCCGTTTGTAATAACTCATGTCACGATTGTCCATGCCATAGTTCCAATAACAGTTCAGGGCTCCGGCAGCCAAGTTGTCATACACCTTCTGCTCCATCGTAACGGGAACGCCATGAATACCTACTTCCAAGGTGATGACGCCCTGAGCGGCTGTCCACACATCTCCCGCGTAAGGTCTTACGCCTGCTCCCGGCACTCTCAACAATGCCGGATATTTTCCTTCTTTCACGGGCTCACACAGGATTCCATAGATACGGGATCCCCAACGGTTACTATGGAAAGACACCTCATAGACATTCACATCCTTTGTGCAACGCTCAGGAAGCAGTCGCTTAGTGGGATCGAGATCGGTATAGCGGGCCTCCTTGATGGCATTCTCCCAGAAGGACTTAAAGTCGGCGGGCATCACCGTCGATGGCTTCAACTGCTCTGGTGAGAAAGCGGCGGCACACGCACCACGATATTCTTTTCCACCCACGAATGCCTTCACATCCACACGATAGAATCCCGGAGTTGCCATTTTCCCCTGCAGTTTGAGGGTGCCATCCTTCAACGTAACAGTCTTTTTCACATCCTGATACATCTCCGGACCAGCGGCATACTCCACACTGACGTTATTAACCAGGGTGCCCGACTTTCGAACCTCAACGGTAAACTTAGCTGTCTCACCCACCCGATAATGCCAATCCTGATGATCGGGTTCTACGGTCACTACGATGCTGTTGCCTCTGATCTGCGCATACTGTGGCAGCGCAACAAGTAAACACAATAATGGTAATATCAGTTTTCTCATTTTCATGATTGATAGATTTTCGGTTACAAAAATATAGAAATATCATTAAGCCGGATATTCGTTTATTGACGAATACCGACACTTTTTTGACATAAGATCCTAAAATGATATGCCCGAGTCCTAAAAAGTTACCTGTCAGACGATAATTTTCGTCTTCATGTAGTAGTCACGAAACTCCGTAGGACTGCATCCTTTGCGTTTCCTGAACAGACGATTGAAGTTGCTCAGCGTGTTAAATCCACAGTAATAGCTGATCTCTGATACAGAGTCTGTCGTATCCACCAACCGACGGGTAGCATATCCTAACCGCACATCGACGATGTATTCCGCCACGTTCTTACCCGTACGCAACTTAAAGAACCTGCTGAAGGCCGATGGTGTCATGCCCACCATATCAGCCAACTGCGCCAGTCGGATATCCTCATGGTAATGAGTATCGATGAAGTTCTTCACTTTCAACACCCTGCGAGAGTCACTCTCCACATGCACCTTGGCGAAAGAAGAGGATGACAACTGACGGGCATCATCAAACTTCGACAGTTCGTAGAGAATCATGAATAACTCCTGTGCCATCAAGAAACTCTCCTTGATCTTCGACAGTCCGGTAATGCGAGGGTATACAGTCATGATCGCTTGCTGAGGGAAGGCCAAACCGCACTTGGCACGCATCATCATCTCATAGATCGACTTGTAGGGATTCGTATGGAAAGGCGTATGCTCATTCTCAAAATCAATATAAAACTGCACGGTCACCTCGTGGATATCCTCACTCTTGCATTCGTATTGCTCCCATACATGCTCCAGATCGCTACTGGTGATAAGCACCAGATCGTAATCACCAACGAGCTCACTTGAGTCACCGACGATTCTCCTACTACCCTTCGCATTCTCCACGAAGTTCAACTCCATGGTCTCATGGTAGTGGATCGGATAGTCGAACTCCTTCTTCCGGCGGTCGGCCACATACATGAAGTCGTTCTCCTGTAAAGGCGTTATTTCACGAAATGCTCCTGTCTCCATATTCCTAAAATGATGAACATTCTTAACAAAGGTTATGCAAATATACCATTATTTGCAAAAAGCAAAACGTCCGACTATTTAAAAAAAGTTAACGACAGGGTAAAGTCGATGGTTCTTAAGCAATCTTCTTGGGTTACGACGATCATCACACGCACAAGATTTAGTGATTACCGATGAGAGTTTTAATACATAAAACTGGGAGTCCTGATACATAATACCGGAGTCCTATCAATAATCCTTGGCCAGCCACGTTGAGAAGAAATAATCACTTACACGATAAATGCCATTCTCAACGGTGATAAGATCATTGTTCACGAGAGATTTTACAGCTGCCTGTACAGAACTGGCTGTGCCTAAATTATATTTACCTATGAATTTTGCCGATGTTATATTACATGCGTTTCCTTCCTTGGCAATAGCCTGTAACACCACCTTTTGTCTGGGAGCCAACTGAGATAGTATGTTTTTATAACTGCTCTCTTGGACATGAATAATATTAGTATAAGCATCAGCAATCATCGTTTTGTCACACCGAGAACCGTTCTCCGTCATAGAGAAAAGCTCATTCATTACCATCTGCACATACCATGTATACCCATCAAATTGTCTCCAAACGGCATTGACGATATCCACATCCAGACCTTTCCCTCGCTGCTCAAACATCCTCAAGGCGAATTTTGCATATTCGTCCATAGGTATGGGATCAAGTCCCATACTGATAACACTCTGATAAAACGGTTTAGACGGGGAATTAAACATATTATTCATCAAATGTCGCTTACTTCCAGAGAAAACAAATTGTGCTTTCTTACATCTCTGAATTTGGGTACGCAACAATGCCTCTACATTCTTCTCAGGGTATTCACCAATCTGCTGAAATTCATCTATTGCGATAATACAAGGTTTATCAGCCTCATCAATATAGTTAAAAATTTCGTCTAATGTAGATTGGGGAGCATGGATATCACCAAGTCCAAGGTCAAACGATGGAGCACCACTCATAGCATCCAGCTTAAAACCAACACGAAAAGAAGAAATAACCTGGAAGAATTTCTCTTTCCATTGAGTCTTTTGTGGTTTTAGCTGCTCATAGATCTCCTTTCCAAAAAGATATACAAACTCCGCCAATGATGTGGTTGAGTAGATATCAACAAAAAACACATAGTATTCTTCCCTGATGGAAGATTGATTGAAAAAATGTTGTATCAACCCTGACTTACCCATACGTCGGGGAGAGATCAGGGCTACGTCACGGCCATTCAGTATCTGCTTTCGAAGAAACTCCGTCTCTTTTTCCCTGTCACAGAAATAGTTGTCTGAAACGTATTTACCTACCACAAAAGGATTCCTTGGATATAAGTCACTCATACATTCATAAATTTATTGCAAATATAATTATTATATTTATAATAAAAAACATAACTATATGTTTTTGCGATTATTTAACAGTTAAAGCGATTGGATATTATCAGTTAATTATTTATTATAATCATAATAATTATAGTCATAATAAATAATAGTAACATAGATATCGTCGAACTCCTTCTTCCTGCGGTCGGTCACATACATGAAGTCGTTCTCCTGTAAAGGTGTTATTATCAAAGATTTGATCGTTTTTACATCATCTCCCTTTTAAACCATATTGCGAAAAGAGGATCAGCCAGGTAGATCCCGGATTCCGTTATCTCTATTATCTCACGCTCTATCAAAGCCTTTTGGAGTTTTGCCAGGTTAGACCTTGTGCCGAGATTATACTGACGCGTAACCTCTTGTTTACCGAAATCACCATGATAACCGGCACAGATAGCCCGGATAAAATTAAGCTGATAAGATGAAAGATTGGCCATTTGCTCTACATACAAGGGAGAGACCTGAGCCAATGTTGCATCTAATCCATCATTAAACGATTGGTCATCAACATCCTTATCTGTTACTGCCAGGACATTCCAAGCTAACTGTTGAACATAAGCAGAATAATTATCCACGGTCGTACAAATCTTTTCTGCCAGACTTTCTGAAATAGTCTTCCCTACTGTCTCAAATCGACTAATGATGAAAGGAACCCATTTGTCCATGGGTATCTTCTTAAGGAAAAACATATCACCAAACTGATAGAAAGGCATCTTACGACTATAAAAGAGGTTGCTCATCAAATGCTGCTTACTTCCAAAAAGACAATAAGAAGTATGTTGATGGTGTTGCCATACACTACGGATGGTTTTCTGAAGAATTAGTGAATCGGGCATCTCCCCTATCTGCTGGAACTCATCTATACAGACAACAATCTGAATATGACGCTTGCGGGCAATTCTCTCTGGTAAGTCAAGAATCTCCTCAGGAGATGCCGTTTGGGGGTTAACTCCAAGTGACAAAGTAAAGTCTGTCGACATATCAGGACTAAAGACAATTTTGGGAGTCACACCCATCAAAAACTCTTTTGCATTTTCAACCATTCGCTCCATTTTAGTGGCTGTTTCCTGAATAATTGCCGAGGCATACTTTTCGTAGAAATCATACTCCGAACGACACTTGTAGATATCCATATAGACAATTTTTAGCGTTGGACTCTCTGTCAGTCTTTTCACTTTTTTCACCAATGATGTCTTACCCATGCGACGAGGAGAAATAAGAATAGAGTTTACCCCATGCTCAAAATTCAACTGGAGTCGTTTTGTCTCCAAGTCACGGTCTGTGAAATGTTCCCCCTCCACAGACATTCCATAAATAAAAGGTTTCTTTACCATGTCAATTAATTTATTACTGGCAAATATAGCAACAAAAAACAATACTAACAAACATAATGTTCACCAGCTGGTGAATATTATATATATTTAACTAATTTATTAGTATCAAATAAGTTATAACGATAACGCAGATGTTCACCAGTTGGTGTAACACCAGTTGGTGAACATTTAATCCGATTAACCCTATTACTAATAAAGGCCGGAGAATGAACTTCGGCCTTTAGTATCTCTAAAATATTATTGTCCCGAGCTTAACTCGTATAATCCAGACATGAAAGTCAAAGATAAAATCTTATATAGGTTATTTTTCAATAATCCTTATTTAACTCGATAATTATTTCTTTTTCCATAGGAGGCATGCAGATATGGTCGTCGCAGCATTGCCAGCTGACAAAGACACGAGCTTTTGCCACACCTATTCCTTTCACTTTCTGTCGGAATTCAGCGTTTCCTTCATAAACAGTTGTTCCGTTTGAATTGAATTGTCTAACTGGAGAAGATTCCAAATTTCCAATTGTCTGCCATTCACCATCGATATTAATTTTCACTTCAGTAGAGATATATGGATCTTTTGACGACACATGCCCATAGATGTGGTAGCCTGGATGGATGTGCAGAGTCACAATAATCTGTTTATTTGCAGCATCGTAATGGGCACGTGCAACAACGGGATTTTCATGACTGGTCTTCTCTTGTTGACCAGTCCGGGGATTCGTTTTCTGAGTAATACTCTTCAAAACACTATAGTCATTGCCTGTAACAGAAGGATCGGTGGAATTGACAAGCCATAACCAGCCACCACTCTCTGTGAAGAAGAGTCGGTCCTTATAGGTGTTGAACCACTGGCGCCACTCTTGCGGGGTGTTAAATCGGCAGAGGGTGTAGCGTGTGAGTATTCGCTTGGCACGTGCTTTCTGTATGCCTTGCTCCCACAGACTGATTGCACGGTCAATCAGCCGGATATCGTTGTTGGCAAAGCCGATTCCTTGGTGATTTCTTTGACAGTAGAGGAACAACTACTTTCTGTGTTGCCGAAAAATGTGATTTGAATGCCCCTGAGCCAATCATTCAGATGGCTCGTGACATAAAGGCCA